>ADZX01000372.1_pt1 | contig 16889 bp, 22 predicted proteins | sample 349688 | NCBI WGS metagenome assembly ADZX01 (sample SAMN00713648, study PRJNA49615) | sediment metagenome | isolation source: Carrizo shallow lake | place: Spain: near Madrid | collected 2007-02-15 | depth 25 m m | reverse complement strand
TCTCAAAATATTATGGAAGCATATTTGACTGGCGTTATAGCAATGGGCAAAGATGTAATTGGTGAAGAAAATGCAAGAAAATATTTGCCACTAGTAGCAACAATTGGTTTTTTTGTATTCTTTTCAAATGTTATAGGAATTATGCCTGCTTTTGAATCTCCTACATCAAATATCAATGTAACGCTGACATTGGCTCTTATAGTATTTTCATACTATCACTTAGAGGGTATTAGAGCTCAAGGACTTTTAAAATATTTAGGTTCTTTTGTTCACCTTGGGGAAATGAATCCTGCATTGAAAATTGGATTAACAATATTTATGTATCCGATAGAAATTGTTTCGCATATTTCGAGAATCATATCTCTTTCTTTCAGACTTTTTGGTAATATCAAAGGGGATGATCTGTTTTTGTGGGTTCTTTTGATGCTAACTCCTTTGTTTGTTCCACTTTCAGCATATTTATTGCTTGCTTTTGGGGCTGTACTTCAAACATTTATTTTCATGATACTTACTTATGTTTATCTGGCTGGTGCTGTTGTAGTTAGCGAGGATGAGCATCACTAAGTATGAAATCTTATGCTATAAGCGATAAGACAAACTTAGACTTTAATAACCTTGAAGCATCCATCAAAAGGATTGCTTCAAAAGCTTCGATGATTCTCTACAGAGACAAAAACAATCCAAACTATGAAGAAAACTCCAAACTTTTTTTACAAACTGCAAAAAAATACCCATTTGAAAAAATATTGCTTCACTCAGATTATGATTTGGCTTTAAAACTAAAAGCTGATGGCATACATTTAACAAGCACACAAATAGATGATATTCCTCTCGCAAAAGAAAAAGGTCTTTTTGTGATAGTCAGTACTCATACACTAAACGAAGCATCAAAAGCCCAAAAACTAGGGGCTGACATGATAACTCTTAGTCCTATATATGATTCTCCAAACAAAGGCAAACCTATCGGGTTGGATACGTTAAAAGATATTACTTCGACTCTAAATATACCAGTAATTGCACTTGGTGGCATATTGACTGGGGAGCAAATACAAGAGTGTAAAAATGCTGGAGCAAACTGGTTTGCTTCTATTAGGTATTTTTATAAAAAAATATTTTTTTGCTTTTTGGGCATATGTTCGATATAATTTGTTAAAAATTAGGATATAGATGAATAATTGCGTTGGAAGAAAAAGAAAAAATAGAAACATAAATATGGATCATTCCAAGGTATGTTTCAAGCCATGTGGGATTCCAAGAGATACATTAGAAGCGGTTACAATATATGAAGACGAAATGGAAGCTATCAGATTGGCTGACCTAGAATCACTCTATCAAGAAGACTCTGCAGCTAAAATGGGTATCTCTCGTACTACTTTTGCCAGACTTATACAGTCTGCTCATCAAAAAATTGCCGATGCACTTATCAATCAAAAAACCATAGAAATTCAAAAAAGATAATAAAAAGAAAAAATTATAAAACCCCTTGACTTTTGAACATATGTTCGTTATAATATGGTCATATGTTCAAAATGATGAACATAATCTTAAATTTTTAAAGGATAAACTATGTTTAGACGTGGTCAAGGAAAAGGTCTGGGATGTAGAAATGGTCTTGGCAATAATAATCAAGCTCAAGGCAGAGGCTTAGGCAGAGGTTTGGGCAACAGAAACCAAAATATGCAAGTAGAAAATAATAATATTGGCGGTTTTGGATTGAGAAATGGAAGCGGTGCAGGAGCTGGACAAGGCAGAGGTATGAATAGAAATACACAGCCTTGCCAAGGAAACGGTAAAGGAATGGGATTGGGTAGTGGTCGTGGTAAAGCACACAATAGAACTTTTAGTAGCAGTAACTAAAAAATGAAAATAACGATTGCAAGTGGAAAGGGTGGTACAGGAAAAACTACTATTTCTTCTAATCTAACAGCATATTTAGCAGAACATGGTAAATCTGTCGTATTGGCAGATCTTGATGTAGAAGAACCAAACTCAGGGCTATTTATACATGGGGAAACCAAATATGATAAAATTGCCAACAAAATGGTACCTCATTGGGATAGTACGGATTGTACATATTGTGGTGATTGTGCAAATGTTTGTAACTTCAATGCCATAGTAGCTCTTAGTGATGAGATTATTATCCATCCTGAGCTTTGCCATAGTTGTTATGCATGCAGTGAACTTTGCCCTACAAACTCATTACCAATGTCGCCTAAACGAATCGGTGAAATTAAAGCTTTTAAAACAGAAAACTTTGACTTTGTAGAAGGTAGGCTTGATATTGGTCAAGAAATGGCAGTACCACTTATTGGGCAAACTATTGACTATGTGGATGAAAATTATGATGGGTACATCAAACTTCTTGATGCACCTCCTGGTACAAGCTGTCCTGTTATTGAAGCAAGTCGCAATAGTGATTTTGTAATACTCATAACAGAACCTACTCCCTTTGGTTTAAATGATCTCAAACTTGCTGTTGAAACTATGAAAGTTTTGGATAAAAAAATAGGTGTAATTATAAACAGATATGGGATTGGCAACAATAGCATAGAAGAATATTGCAAAGATGAAAATATTCCTATTATTACAAAAATCAACAATGACAAAGCAGTTGCACAATGCTACTCAAAAGGGGAACTGATATATACACAAATAGAACATTTTAAAAATTCCATTGAAGAAATTGCAAGTTTTTTAGAGGGGATAAAATGAAAGAGATAGTAGTCATATCAGGAAAAGGTGGAACTGGAAAAACTTCGATAAGTGCATCTTTTGCATATCTTGAGGGATCGAATGCAGTAGTTGCAGATTGTGATGTAGATGCTGCCAATATGCATATATTACTTGATGCTGATTTTGCAAAACAAGAGGATTTTTTAAGTGGAGAATTGGCTGTTATAGATGAGGAAAAATGTACAAATTGTGGTAAATGCGAAGAAGTTTGCAGATTTGATGCAATTGAACTCAAAAATGGGCAGTATGTCGTAGACAAAATTTCTTGTGAGGGATGCTGGTATTGTAGTAGAGTGTGTCCAAAAGATGCCATTACTATGGTTAAACAAAAAGCTGGGGATCTTTTTGTCTCCAATATCAAAAATAATTCGACAATGGTACATGCCAAGCTTGGATTTGCAGCAGAAAATTCTGGTAAACTTGTAGCCAAAGTAAAACAGGAAGCAAAAATTTTTGCTCTTAGAAATGATAAGGAATTTATCATTACGGATGGAAGTCCAGGGATAGGATGTCCTGTAATTTCTTCTTTGAGCGGAGCTAATCTAGTAGTATTGGTAACAGAGGCTACTGTATCTGGATTGCATGATTTAAAAAGAGTAATAAAATTACTAAAAACATTTTCACTTCAAGCAGTTTGCATAATAAACAAATACGATTTAAATGCAAATATGAGTAAAAATATAGAAGAGTATTTGGATGCAGAAAATATCAAAGTAATTGCAAAATTACATTATAATGAGATATTTACACATGCTCTAGTAGAGGCGAAGCCTATAGTAGAATATAGTGCAGAATGTGAGATTTCAGCCCTTATTCAAGAGAGTTGGAATGAAATAAAAAATATAATTAAGGATAAAAAATGAGAATAGTATTTACAGCAAAAGGCGATAGTTGGGATAGTAAAATAGATGAGAGATTTGGACGAATGGATATGTTGGTGCTTTTTAACGAAGAGGACAATTCTTTTGAAGCAATCAAGATAGATACCGAACAAATGGAACATGGTGCTGGACTCCAAACAGCTCAAAAAGTACTTGCATTAAACCCAGATGTTATTATTACTGGAAACGGTGCTGGCAATAAAGCATTAGACATCTTAAAACGCTCTACTGTCAAAATGTATATTGGTGCAGGCGGAATGACTCTGAAAGAATCATATGAAGCATATAAAAATAAGCAATTAAATCTTCAATTTTAAAGGACAGGCTATGAGAATTATATTTCCAACAGATGAAAACAACGGTTATTTATCAGCAAGAGGAGCACATTTTGGCAAAGCCAAATTTTACACCATCATAACACTAAAAAACAATAAAATAGTAGATGTTGAGGGTATTGCCAATAGTGGGCATGATAGTGGAGCTTGTAGTAATGCGGTTATGAATATTATGAATTTAAACCCCGATGCACTTGTAATTGGTGGTATAGGTGGGAGTCCTGCGGCAGGATTTGCAAAAGCAGGATTAAGTGTTTATGTAGATAAAGATAGTGCAACTGTAAAAGATAGTATAGAAAAATTTATTTCTGGAGAATTAAAAACTATCAACGGACAAGGAACTTGTTCAGTACATTAATCTTAAACAATAAAAAAGGATGTTAAAAAATGGGTAAATATATCTATTGGATTTTTGTTGTTGTCTTTTTTTCATTATTGGCAAATGAGGCATATAAATATTTTTATCCCAATGATAATATAAGGGCAAAAAGAATAGAGTGTCAAGAAGAAAGTATCACCTTTGAGAGAATCTATTCGCCTTCACTTATCAAGGAAGCCATAAATGCACTCGAAAGTGGAAATGTAAAAACAAAATACAAAATGGTGCCTTCGGTTTATACTACTAGCCAAATGGGGAAATACTTTACTATTGAAGATGTTAATAATGATTTGCTAAAGATACTAGCAAAACACAAAAAACAAAATAAATTAAACACACAACCTTTGCTTATAGACTATTATGTATATGAAAATGATGTTGATGATCCTGGTAAAAAAACAGAAGAAGCTAAAAAATATGCAGGATATATAAGAATGAATTTTTATATTGGAGATTCTCATGTCTATGCAAATCAAATAGATTTTATGGATTGGCAAGGAAAAGATATAAAAGACAGACTCGAATGTGCCATTAACTCTTTAAGAACTCTAGAGAATGAATACGACAAGCCATCTAAATAATTATCCTAGCAAATCCTTTACGCTTTTGCGTGGATCTTTTCCCTCATAGAGCATATTGTAAACTTCTTTTGCTATTGGTAAATATATGTTTTCTTTTTGTGCTATATCATAAAGTGCTTTTGCAGTGGGGACGCCCTCTGCTACTTCGCCAAGCTCTTTTAAAATATCATCTAGATTTTTACCCTTACTAAGCATAAATCCTACACGATAATTTCTTGACATATTAGAACTCGCAGTCAAAAACAGATCCCCTGCTCCACCAAGTGATAGAAATGTATCTTGTTTTGCACCGAAACTCATTCCAAATCTGCTCATTTCTACAAGTCCACGAGCAAGAAGTGCTGCTCTTGCATTGTTACCAAGCTCCAATCCATCACTAACCCCACCTGCTATAGCAATAACATTTTTATATGCCCCCGCCACCTCTTCACCTGTAACATCACTACTCGCATAACCTTTTATAAATTCTGGTAAAGCATCACAAAATTCTTGTGATAATGTTTTATTTTTTGAACTAACTACAAGTGCAGTAGGAAGTGATTTTTGTACTTCAGCAGAAAATGATGGGCCTGAAAGAAATGCAAGTCTTTGCCCATCTATAAAAGTCTCATAAACATCATTTAAAAAAGCTCCGCTATTTATCTCTATTCCTTTAGCTGCAACTAAAATTAATTGTCCATTGTCTTTGAAGTTTTTCTCCATCCAACCCCTTACTTCTTGAGCGGGAATAGTCATAACTAAATACTGGCATTTCAATGCATCTTCTAGAGATACAAATCCATCTATATCTCTAGGCGTTCTTGATGTTATCACACAATCATTTTTTTCTTTAAATGCATGAAAAAGTGCCTGTCCCCATTTTCCTGCTCCAATAATCGCTATCTTCATTTGCTACTCATTCTTAATTTTTTTTCAAATTCTTGTAAATCATTGTTTTTACCTATGCACACTATGATATCATCTACATCTAATTTATGAGCAATATTTGTTGTGGCAAATATAAACTCATCTCCCAACTCCCAGTCAAGTACTCCTATGAGAATTATATTGAACTGCGAAAAGTCAAAATTTTCCAAAATTACACCGTCCAAGCATGAACCTTTTGGTACAGTAAATTCTCCAAATGATATTTCGTAACTTGTAGAGATAAAACTATCGAGTATTTTCGTAGCTATTGGTTTTTTAAAAATACTATGTATTCTATTTGCACTAACTTGATACAAATCAATTACCTTTGATGCTCCAGCCATTTTTAGCTTTTGTGTTGTGTATATGGAATGCGAGATAGATATTATCTCATTTTTTGGACACATGGAACGAAGAGAAAGAGTTAAAAATACATTTAAATGCTCATCATCCATAACACAAATGATATAATCACTAGTTTTAATCCCTAGAGGTTCAAGCTCGTCGTCATTTGTAACATCTATCAAAGCTGTATTTTTAAATCCATCAAGCAATGCATCATTTGCATTTTTTTTATTTGATTCAACTATATTTATCACGAAATTACCGTCCCGCAAAGAAGCAGCTATCATCTTTGATTCCTGAGAGTACCCAAACATCCATACTTTCTTTTGCAAGCTCATGAAAGACTCCCTTGTATGGTTTTGTTAAAATACTCTATGCTTATTTTAAGCCCCATTACTAGTAAAATATCATCACTATTTAAAATCATATCTTTGCTTGGATTGAATATAAACTCATCGCCTCTTTTTAGTCCAATAAGAAGTAGTTTGTGTTCTTTAAAAGCAATATTTCCGATTTTCTTATCTACGATATTATCATATCCATAGACTTTAATTTCATCCAAATAGGCTGCATTTTTACCTGCAAGCAATGAATGCATAGCACTATACATTATAGGATTGTTTATGGCGGTTAGCAACATTGTATTTGCAGCAATATTTGGGATTATAACATTATCCGCACCTGCAATTTTAAATTTTTTCTCCATCATGGAGCTACTTGCTCTCGCGACTACTTTTATCTCTTTAGATATACTTTTTGCATTAAGTGTGATATAAATATTTTCAATGTCATCATTGCCAAGACATATAAGAGAAATTTTTGAATAACTATTTTTAAATTTTTCCAAAACACTATGCTTACTAGCATCATCTACTATGATATTGTAGCCATCTTTGATGCCCTGCTTTGCAACATCTGAATTTTTTTCTATAATGATGTATTTACTATTAAAATTATCTTCTCTTAGAAGCATTTTTGTCATTTGACCATATCCGCAAATAATCACAAAATTATCTACTTTATTTATATCTTCGATGATTCTATTATCTTTTATCTCACCAAGTTTTTCAAAAAATGCAGATACCATAAGTGATGTACCAAAAGCTATTATGATCAATCCAACAATAGCGGTGATCATCGATATAATCTTGCCCATATCCGATATAGGAGATATATCACCATATCCGACCGTAGTAGCTGTTATCAATGCCCAATAAAAAGCATCAAGCAATGAGTTTATTTTACCATTTACATTTCCCTCTATAATATACATAGAAATCCCAGAAACGCCTATCACGAACAATAAAAGTATAGCAAGGGTTACAAGTTCAAAATATTTACTTTTTAAAACATCTAGAAACTGCTTTACACTTCTTATGTATCTTGTAAGTTTAAATATCCTTATAACTCTAATTTCTCTATAAAGTGGGATAATTGCGACTAGGTCTATGATGGCTATTGGCGATTTTATATATTGCCATTTTTCTAACAAAATATTTTTTATTGTATCTTTAGAAGAAAATCTTGTTTGTAAAAATTTCGACTTTTCATATTCTTTGATGATGATATGATGCGTATTGCCATGCACCCACAATCTCAAGATATACTCCAAGATAAATATAACCGTGATAAGATAATAGTCAACAACAACTATCCAATGTGGTGTTTTGTTTTTAACACTATATACAAGATCAAAAACTGAAAACAATATCAAAAAGATAAAAAACAGATCAACATAATGTTTACTTGGATTTTCTTTGTTTTCTAGATAATCGTAAAAAAACTTTTTAGTTTGGTTGTACCATTTTGAACGATATAAAAAAAAGGCTGTCTTAACCAAAAAGTTTTCCACTAACTCTCCTTATGAAAGTTTTAGCTTTAATAGCTCATTTGCTTTAGCAGGATTTACACTTCCGCCACTAGCTTTCATTAGCTGTCCTACAAAAAAGCCAAAAAGCTTATCTTTTCCACTTTTAAATTCTGCAACTTTATCGGCATTTGCATTTAATATCTCATCTATCATAGCATTGATTGCACCATCATCGCTAACTTGAGCAAGCCCAAGTTTTGATATGATATCATCGATATCTCTACTATCATTTTCAAACATATAGTCCAAAATATCTTTTGCAGCTTTGCCAGATATCGTATCGTCAGATATTTTAGTTATCAAGTCAGCCAATACTCTAGCATCAATTGGCGAATTTGCTATATCAACTCCGAGTTTATTTAATCTTCCAAGAAGTTCACTTGTTAGCCATGTAACCGCCATTTTTGGCTCACTACCAAATATTAACATCTCTTCAAAAAAGTACGCCATCTCTTTTTGTGATGTTATCACCAATGCATCTTCTCTTTTGATGCCAATCACATCTACATATCTTTCTACTTTAGCATCTGGAAGTTCTGGGATATTCTTTGCTTCTTCCATCATCTCATCAGTTACTATTACAGGTCTTAAATCAGGATCTGGGAAATATCTATAATCAGCACTATCTTCTTTGCCTCTCATACTTTTTGTTACGCTTTTTGCAACATCCCAAAGTCTAGTCTCTTGATAAACTTCACTCTCATAAACACCATCTTCGTATGCTTCTGTTTGTCTATCAACTTCATAGGCGATGGCAGCTGCAACAAATCTAAAAGAATTTATATTTTTTATCTCTACTCTTGTGCCAAATGCCTCTTGACCGACTGGACGAATAGATACATTTACATCGCATCTAAAAGATCCCTCTTGCATATTTGCATCACTGATATCAAGGTATCTTACGATCGAGTGAAGTTTCTTAAGGTAACTTACTGCTTCCTCACTGCTTCTCATTTCTGGTTCGCTTACTATCTCCAAAAGAGGTGTTCCTGCACGATTAAGGTCAACTTTGGATATAGCACCTTCATGTAGATTTTTACCTGCATCAGCTTCTAAATGAGCTCTTGTTATGCCTATTCTTTTTATGCTTCCATCTTCGAGATTTACAAAAAGTTCTCCATTTTCTACTATTGGTATATCAAATTGACTTATTTGATAAGCCATCGGGCTATCTGGGTAAAAGTAACTTTTACGATTAAAGATTGATTTTTGATTGACTGTTGCATTTACGGCATACCCAAATGACATAGCTTTTTTAACTGCTTCTATATTTACCACAGGCAATGCCCCTGGAAGTGCCAAACATACTGGGCAAGTATTGCTATTTTGATGATGTGCAAAACTCGTAGCACATGAACAAAAAAGTTTAGATTTTGTATTTAATTGGACATGAACCTCTAATCCGATTACCGTTTCAAACTGCATTTGTTTCCTTGTAAAATGTATTAATATTGCTTCTATTATAGCTAAACATCGATTATGTTTTGGGCAACTATCGATATTTTATGAAAAACCTCGTAAAATACCATTTAAAAAATGGACTTATCTTGGGACAAATATATTTCATCATATTACTGCTGTCTTTTGGTTATATTTTACAATTTACCAAACTTCCTAAAAGTACACCACATATTTTAAATAAAATAGTCATATATGTATCATTTCCTGCAACAGTTTTACTGCACGCCCCAAAGATAGAATTTTCCACAAATCTACTGCTTCCTATCGTTATACCTTGGTTTGTATTAATACTTAGTATTGTTCTTGTTTTTACACTTTTTAGAGAAGCCGAAACCAAAACTAAAGCAGCACTATTGCTTTTGATTCCTCTGGGAAATACATCATTTTTGGGCTTTCCGCTGCTAGAGTCTATATTGGGCAAAGAATCATTACAATACGCCATACTTTATGATCAACTAGGAAGTTTTTTGATGTTAGCCATTTATGGTACAGCTATAGTTTCGCTATATACTCATGGCAAAATTGATGCAAAAATCATAATAAAAAAGATTGCCCTATTCCCGCCTTTTATAGTTTTGATTTACTCTTTTTTCATAGGCTATACACCAGATGTACTTATCCCACTTATCGAGATATTGGCAAGTACTCTAACTCCACTTGCTATCATAAGTGTAGGTCTGTCTATGCAACTTCGCATAGATGAAAACAGAGCAATTTTCACAAAAGCTATATTGGTAAAACTTGTTTTGATACCACTTATAGTGTTGGCTATATTTAAACTTTTTGGATTTGATGACTTAGTAGCTAAAACAACTCTTCTTGAAGCTGCTATGCCATCTATGATTACCGCTGGAGTTTTAGCAATAAATGCTGGATTTGCACCAAAATTAAGTGCCACATTGGTAGGATATGGGATACTTTTTAGTCTTATAACAATACCGCTTTTTAGTAAATTTTTTGAACTAATCTGATCAATAAACAGGAGAAGCGATGACTGGTATTATCTCTTCTGGTATGTTTGGAAACTTTTTATTTAATTTTTTAAAATACTCTGGATCATGCAAACACCCTTCAGTCTCCACTTCTGTACAAACCAACTCTGCAACGCTCCAAATGCCTTTGTTCTTATGAAGTATGGCGATGATATCCTCATAGTTATTTTTGCCGTCTTTGCTCATGGGTATCGTCTGTATCCATGCCCAGCCATCTTTGACCATTAAGTATTCAACTTTAAAAATAACATCTATCTTATGATAGCTCTTGACTTCTGCTCTTAGAGCATTCATGATAGCTACTCTCTCAATGCTTCCTTTTGGTGGGGTGTAAGCATCTGAGGCAAAAATAAAACTAGATATCAAAAGGAAAAATAATACAATCTTTTTCATACTAGTTTAAACTCGCCCATATAATTTTTGATAGTTTTCCCACTTTTTATCCACTCCATTATCCCACCTTTTAGATTTGACACATTTGCAAAACCTAGTTTTTTTAGTTGCATTGCTGCTAAACTTCCCCTTGGTCCTTTTAAGCAATATGTTATTATCTTGGCATTTTGCCCATATACCTTGGCTATCTTTTCTATCGCTAAAAATTCCAATTTACCTCTAGGGATAGCTAGAGAAATAAAAGCTGGTATAGCTCCGCTTGCAAACTCCTCTGGTTCTCTAACATCAAGCATTATGATACTTTCATCTATCATCAAATCTTTTACTTCGATTTGTGGGATAGAAATATTTGCTTCTTCGACCAATTTTGATAAGTGTTCGTTTAAGAAAAACTCATCACATTGTACCGATATGGATTCTAGTTTTTTATGCATACTATCTGGCATATTATCTCCTTTAAAATGAGAATATCAAATTATAGCACAAAGCGTAGAAGTTGAAATGTTTTTAATTTAATATACTGATTGTACTTATTATTTTACTAGTAATTCTATAGACTTATCGCTTTCTTTTATCAAAAACTCATTTTTCATTTTTATATCTGCCCCTCCATTAATCATTTCACTCATAACCATATTGATATCATCACCATCATTAGATTTTCTTTCTTTAACATGCTTTAATATTAAAAATATATTATCGTCTGTATTAGCCATAAGAGCTTCATATGAGGATAATGTACAAATAAAAACACTTTCATCAAATCTAGCTAAACCTTTAAACTTATTTTTTAGATAGGTTTTGATTGTAGAAAGCCCTATCATAATATCTGGTATAACTATTAATCCAAAGTATTTTTCATAACAAAGATAGTTAAGTGTATTTTCAATTTGTTGATATGCCTTTACAATATGTTTTTCTAATAAATCATCAATATGTTCTTTATCCATTTGCTCTATAGAATCTCTTTTAAAATACATTTTTTTAACTTCAATTGCTAAAGCTTTTTTTTTGTGTATTATAACTGCTTCACATCTAGATTCATTTTTATTTTTAACGATTTTATTAGCATCTAACACTTTTTTTATCCCGAAAGGATTTCTAGCAAGATTTAAAACATAATTTTCCAAAATGAGCCCAAATTCATCTAAGAATTTTTTTGATTCATTCCTATCTTTTTTAGCAAAACTCTCAAGTAACAAGAAGTATAAGTTATTTGATACAGTATCTATTAGTTGTTCAAATACGGGGATAATATAAAGATTTGATTCTATTTCAACAATTGGATATCTTATTAAATATTTAAATTTTCCAAAAGATTTTTCATATATCTTATCCGATTTTGCTTTTTTTATATAGTTGTCTTGATTTTTTGAAAAGTATTCTAGAAAATTATTAATTTTTTCAGTAGTTAAATTTGAAATATCATCAGATGCAATATCTTCTTTTCTGAAATAAATCATGTCTTTATTTCGATAAACACCTAAAATAGCTAATAAAATAATATACATATCTTCAATGGATAAACTTATGTTTTCTATCAAATAAGTATTATAATGCTTATATAATAAATGCAGTCTCCCAAGCATATTAGTTTGAGCATAATGAAACCTATTTTGCCAAGTAGCCAAGAATGGTAGACCGCCTACTCCAAATAATTTTATTATATTTTGGGGTCCATCGGCAAGTTCTATTTCACTAGTTAATAAATAATAAATCTGTTCAATATTTGGATTATAATAGTTTATATTATTTTTGGAAACTCTTATTGCAAAATCCGTGACAACCACAAGAAATTCTGGCTTTGTTCTTATTTTATTATTAATATCATTAAATTTATTGTGATTTATATTTAATTTTCTAATTAGTTCTAGCCATTGTTTTATTGAATACTGTTTTAGTAAAGAAATTGCTTTGGAAGCTCTTTGTTGTTTTCTTTGTTGATCTTTTTTGTAACTAAGTTTTTTGCGTTTATTCACATTGCCCCTATTTTATATTATTGATTTTCTCTCGTTCCAACTCTCTTGAGTGGGAATGCATACTTAACTAAAACGATTTTACCCTTAACGAACTATCTATTTTGTCCACAAATTGCTTATCCATACCAAGCTCTAAAGCTCTCACTCCTGTTTATGCTATATCATATTTATCTTTGATTATTATGCCATAAATAATGCTATTTCATTATTTATAAGATTACAATATAAATATAGGAGTTAAGCGATGACAATCAACGCTAATCACTTTTTTGTGTATAATGTGATATATATTAGAACAAGGTTGATATATGACATTGGACGATGAGCAACATTATAAAGATATATTCGAAGATACACTCCAAACACTTAAAAAATATAAAAAAATACTCTTTTTAACAACTTCAAATCGTTGGAACAGTGAAGAAAATAGCGAAAAGCCCAAAAGCACCATGCTAGCCTATGAGATCGCAAAACGATTAGATAGCTCAAATATCTCTATCATAGAAGTTCCGCTACTCAAAATTTATCCATGCGAAGGAAATGTATCCACAAAGAGTGGAAATTCTTGTGGTGTGGCTGATGCGAAAAAGAAAGATCCATTGAAAAATCCTTCAGGACATCATCGCTGTTGGGCAAGTATAAACAATAAAGATGACGAATTATGGAAGATAAGCAAAGAGTTATTTGAGTCTGATTGTGTGGTGTTTTTTGGATCAATCCGATGGGGGCAAATGAATAGCGAATACCAGAAGCTCATCGAACGCCTCACTTGGATAGAAAACAGACACACAACGCTTGGAGAAGAAAATATAGTCAAAGATATAGATGCTGGCATCATCATCGTATCTCAAAATTGGAATGGCGCCCAAGTGCTTGATACCCAAAAGAAAGTATTGAAATATTTTGGATTTAATGTTGTGAAAAATCTAAGTTGGAATTGGCAATATACCGATATAGATACGGACGAGAGCAAACAATCTTATATAGATGCAACAAATCAATTTGCAAAGATATTTTTAGAGAATGATAAATAGTATTTGATGATTAAAAATTGTGATTTTATATAAAATGTAGTGGCTCCGGATGCAGGATTCGAACCTGCGACCAAGTGATAAATTAAGGGTCAGTCGCCACCTTGAAAAATCCTCAACAATGATACCAAATGTAACAAAAATAGAATCTTATTTCATCTATTTTCCTTTTGTATTTCTACTTTCTTTATATATTGTGTCTCATTCTTATAAAGAGAGTGAGCAACTAAAATCATCTTTCTCATAACAGCTATTTGTGCTTGTGTCGTCTGTTTGCCGTTTGTTTTTAGTCTCTCATAGAATGTTTTAAATTTCTGATCATAACGAATAGCTGTCATAACACCCATAAATAAAGCACCCCTATAAAATTGATCTGTCAACCCTTTTTGGTACAAAGAATTTTTAATAATAACAATATTAAAATTCATTAAAAGGAAATACCATGCAAAAGGGCATAAGTCCAAAATCTTACCCAAAAGAGTTCAAGCAGACAGCTATAGAATTAGCATTATGTAACAGTGAAAAACCGATGACTGTATTAGCCAACGAATTAGGCATTCATCAAAAAACTCTTTACTCTTGGGTGCTTAACTATAAAAAATCAAACAATCTTATAGATGTGTCAAATAAACCTTCACAAGAAGAAGAGTTAAAACGACTCAAAAAAGAAAATGCAAGATTAAAAATGGAGTGTGATATTTTAAAAAAGGCAACAGCGTACTTTGCCAAAGAAACAATGTAAAGTACGCTTGGATTAAAGAGCATAAATGTATTTGGAGTACAAGATTAATGTGTAAAACATTAAAAGTCAGTTCAAATGCTTATTATAATTGGATAAAAAACCCAAAGAAGCAAGAAGACCCTATGCTTACATCTCTTGTGAAACTTTGCTTTGAAGAATCATTTGGAATATATGGCACAAGAAGAATAAAGAAGTTTTTTGAAAAAGAGTATGGCTGGGTAGTGTCAAGAAGAAGAATTGCTAAAACAATGAAATTATTAAACATTAAAGCCAAAGCCAAAAAAAGATTTAAAATCATAACGACAAACTCTAAACATAACTTTGCCATATCCCCAAATAGAATAGAACAAGACTTTTATGCATCTTCTCCAAATGAGTTATATGTAGGAGACATTACATATATCAGAACAAAAGAAGGTTGGCTATATCTAGCTACTGTTATTGATTTATTTTCAAGAAGCGTTATAGGTCATGCGATAAGTGATAGACTTCATACTCAAATCATAATAAGTGCATTAAATATTGCAAAATCTAAAAGAACAACGCTAAAGGACGCAATATTTCATTCTGACAGAGGAAGCCAATATGCATCTGATGAGTTTAGAGAAATACTTTCTAAAAATGGTATGGTTCAGAGCATGAGTGCAAAGGGCAACTGTTATGACAATGCTGTAGCAGAGAGTTTTTTTCATATTTTAAAAACGGAATTGATTTACAATATTTCATTTCAAACAAAACAGGAGGCAAGAATAGCAATAGAAGAATATATTAGATTTTACAATACTAAGAGATTACATTCATATAATGATTATATTTCTCCATTTGAAGCAGAAATTAGGTGGTGGCTAAATGAAAAAAGTAGAGTCGCTTAAGGGACTGTTAGAAATTCCGTGTCAATCTGATAAAATATATCAAAGGATTGACAATGGAAGAACAAATAGAGTTTGATTTCAATGAAATATTGAAAGAATTCAGAAACGGAAAAAGACTTACAGGCAAAGATGGACTTTTAGCTCCTCTTATCAAACAACTCACTGAAGCAGCACTTGAAGCAGAAGTAGAATCTCACATAGCAAATGAAGTCCTTAGTGGTAAATCAAATCGAAGAAATGGTTTTAATGAAAAAACAATCAAAGGTACGAGTGATGGCACATTTGAGCTTGAATCCCCAAGAGATAGAAATGGTACATTTGAACCTCAAATAGTCAAAAAACATCAAACTACTATGAGTGACGAAATAGAAGAGAAGATACTCTCTATGTATTCTCTTGGTATGAGCTACACCGATATTTCATCACATATCGAAGATATTTATCAAGTATCAATTTCCACAGCAACAATAAGCCTTATAACAGACAAAATAATAGATAAAGTCAAGCAGTGGCAATCTCGTCCTTTGGAGAGTCTGTATCCATTTGTGTGGCTTGATGCTATACACTATAAAATCAAAGACGGTGGCAAATATGTATCTAAGGCTGTCTATACGATACTAGGTGTCGGTATGGATGGCAGAAAAGAGATATTAGGGCTTTATTTAGGAGAAAATGAAGGAGCTAATTTCTGGCTCTCTGTTCTGAGCGATTTAAACAATAGGGGCGTTAAAGATATACTCATAACCAGTGTTGATGGTTTAAAAGGCTTCCCTGAGGCTATAAATGCTATATTTCCTAAAACAGAAGTACAATTATGCATCATCCATCAAATAAGAAATTCGCTTCGTTATGTAGCTTCAAAAGATCAAAAAGAGTTTATGAGAGACCTCAAGCTTGTTTATCAGGCTTCAACCAAAGAGTTAGCCGAGGATGAGCTATTAAAGCTTGAAGAAAAATGGGGTAAAAAATATCCTATAGTAATTCAATCTTGGCAAAATAAATGGGACAATCTCTCTGTTTATTTTAAATATCCATCTGAAATTAGAAAAGTCATATATACAACCAATATTATTGAATCTGTTCATAGACAATTTAGAAAGCTTACAAAAACAAAAGGTGCTTTTCCAAATGAAAACAGCTTACTGAAATTGCTCTATATGGGCATCAAAAATGCAGAGAAAAAATGGACTATGCCAGTTTGGAATTGGAGTTTAACTCTCTCCCAACTGGCTATATTTTTTGAGGGTAGATTGGATAATGAACTTAAAATTTAAGTTCTGGTGTGATAGGATTCCTCCTATCAGAATTTATGTTGACACGGAATTTTGAATGGTCTCTCGCTTAACAATCAAAGAAAATTATTATTTCTTTGTACCAAAAAGGGTTGAC
>ADZX01000550.1_pt1 | contig 17050 bp, 19 predicted proteins | sample 349688 | NCBI WGS metagenome assembly ADZX01 (sample SAMN00713648, study PRJNA49615) | sediment metagenome | isolation source: Carrizo shallow lake | place: Spain: near Madrid | collected 2007-02-15 | depth 25 m m | reverse complement strand
TGATCCTAAAACCTTTAATGTTGTCGGAGACCGTGCTTATGATAAAAATTATGAATTTCAGGGAATTTATAAAAAATGACTATTATTGTAAACAACCATAATATTAAATTATTAATAATGCTTTTGTATACTTAGCCCATGAAATTAAAGGTTTCCACAGCATTTCTTGTTTTATCAAATCTTTATCCGGTATTTGGAGTAATATTTTTTGGCTGGAACTTGTCTTTTATTCTTTTTTTGTACTGGTTTGAAAATATTGTTATCGGTTTTTACAATGTCCTAAAAATGTCAAAGGCTCAAAAAGCTGCGGAGAGACCGATTAAGGTTACTGTGAACGGCAGGTCATCTTCAGATTACAGAAAATCCAGCTTGATCTTATTTTTTATATTTCACTACGGTTTTTTTACTCTCGGACACGGGTTGTTTTTATCAGCGTTATTTATTAAAAATTTGGAATTAAATTTGAGTCTCTTTTATGCATTATTAATGTTATTTATAAGCCACGGAGTATCATACTACTCAAATTTTATTCAAAATAAAGAATACGAGCGTGTAAGTCCGGACGATTTGATGGCCTCACCTTATACCAGAATATTTATTATGCACCTGACAGTGATCTTTGGCGCGGCACTGGTAATAAATATCAGCGGGCAGTCTGTGGGTCCCCTTATTGTTTTAACAGTACTTAAGACTACGGTAGATTTATTTTCGCATTATTTTGAACATAACAGACTTATACCCGGTTACCAGAAATCGATTAAAATCGATCTTTCAGATAACCTAAGTCCTAACTCATTAAAAATGATACTTCCCAATTTTGAAAGATACGCTTATGAGTCCTATAAAAAATCAGTAGAAAACGGAAAGTGGGAGGAAATAAAAAAGCAGCTTGATCCGGAAACGTCAAAATATGTTGAAGAGTACTGGGCTCAAAGATACAAAGACAAAGTGTAAATTATATCCGGGATTTACCAAGTGTAAGGAATATAAACTTTTTTATTTTTGAAGATTTCCGCAATTAAAGGATCGTTTTTGAAATATAAAACCGCTTCATCACAGTTATCTTTAATTTCGTCACCTGTTTTTATTAAAAAGCTTTTTCCCATTTGGTCATTTACCTCAAAACCGCATTTTCTGTAAAACCAGTCAAGGGAAGATTTCTTATCGTAAAAACCGATAATGCACAGTTTATTTTTTACCGCATAATTTTTAATTTCTTCAACCAGTTTTTTGCCAAGACCGCTTTTTTGGTATTTTGGATCAACTGATATACTTGACATTCCCCAAACAGGAATTTTCCATAATTCTTTTTCCAGGTATACATCAGGAATTTCTCTTAATCTACCGACGGCAACGCATGTATCTTCTGTGTGAAGGAAAAAATACAAATCCTGGGGTCTTAAGTCCTTTCTTGAGAATATATCTTCACTTTTATTTCGGGCTGATCCCCAGATTTTGTTAAATATTAACTTTTGATTTTCGCTAAGCTCCCTGCCCTGTGTTACAACTACCATCAGCTTCTGATCCCCCTGTTACCAAAATTCGTATTACTGGCCGCTGTCTTTGCTCGCTCTTCTAAGATTTTTAATTTTTCCGTGATAATTTCCTGTTCGGTCAGATCAGAAAAACCTTCTTTCAATTCCACATCGTCTACTATATTTTTTACAAAATCCTTAAAATTTCCGTACGCGTATTCTATTTGTTTATTCCCTGAACCGATATCATAAAACCTTAGTATAAAGTTATTCGGAAGATCAATTTTTGATAATCTATCGTAAATCAACCTTACCCCGCCAAAGTAATAAGTCCTTAAATCAGCCTCTCTTACCAAATCGAACGCACTTTCTTCTACCGCGAGCAAATCCGCGATTATTTTTGCGTTATCCCAGGCTCTGTTTTCTTCTTCCCAGATAAATGATATATAATCACAGACTGCCTGAGCCCTTGTGCCTATAGGTAAGGTCACATTCTCGTAGTCCTCAAGGGCATAGTCAGATTCAATATAACCTCTGTACTGCAAAACGTGACCGGCTTCATGAGCTAACACAATCCTCTGCCTTAATCCGAATTCTTCCAGATCCTCTCTGTCTAACCATATTTTTCCATCCATACCTCTTGGCTCATCTAAATGGGGAATAATTTTTATTCCACCCGGTAACAAATCATTTATTACTAATCCGTCCGCTGTTTTTATAATATATTTATCAATTTTTTCATCGTAATAAACATCGGGCTTATCTTGCGAGATTTGCAGGGGACCTTGATTAATTAAAAACTCTTGCACGCATCTCAGATAATTATCCCGGTCCTCATCATTTACTATTACCGCGTGTTTTCGGTGATCAACAATTTCTCCCAAACTCTTAATATTATCAATTAGCTGTATAGCCGGATTCTCATCCGGGTTTGCTGCTTCAGGCTTGCCGCCGGGCAGTTCCGGTTCGTAAATGTTAGGGTTTTCTGAGTTTAAAGACATAATTATATTAGTGATATTTTACATCAAACAGTACGTTATAATGTCATTCTTGCTAAAATAGCAGAGTGGAATACAAAAATGTAGAAAACTACAAATTTTACTTCAGAAATGAACCTGAATTCGAAAAAACTTACAAGGCTGTATTTAACAAAGAGGAATACAAAATACCCGGTATTACTCAGGATGCAAAAATAATTGACTGCGGCAGCCACATCGGTGTTTCAGTTTTATATTTTAAGCATACCTATCCTGAATCAAAAATAATTGCTTTCGAACCTGACCCGGACAATTTTGATCTGTTAAGTAAAAATGTAAAGGAAAACAACATTAAAGATATCCGTTTAATAAACTCCGCGGTTTCGGATAAAACCGGTGAGACGGCTCTTTACGGGAATTTGGATAACAACGACTGGTCATGGGGAAATACTATCATAAAAGATGCTTATCTTAACTGGAGCAGTCCGGAAAAATGCAAGGTCAAAACCGTCAAACTTTCTGATTACATTAACAATAAGGTTGACCTTATTAAACTTGATATTGAAGGAATGGAATTTAGTGTGCTGAAAGAAATTTCTCACAAACTAAATCTCGTTGAGAATTTTATTTTGGAGCATCATTACTCAAAAGGATATGCAGACCAAAACAAGCTTGAAGATATTTTATTTATATTAGAATCTAATAATTTTGACGTAAAGGTGGTTAATGAAGATCCTGAAGATTTTTTATATGAAACTGCAGATATAGGTGACTTCATGCAAGAGATCGGTCTTGACGCAAAATTGATTTACGCGACAAAAAAGAGACTATCCCGATGAACTTTTATTAATGGTCTATAGCCCCTTCTTATATAATTTTTTTACCTTCACCGCTTATACTTTAGGTGGAGAGGTCGGCCGGGTTGATGCTATAAATAATTCGCAGGTTTTTTTAATAATTATGGCTGAGTATTTTATTTTAAAACATAAAGATTATATTTTTAAAAAACTGCTGGCTGCAGCTATAGCTTTTACCGGAGTGTTAGTTTTGGGCTTTTTGTAATTTATTTAAGTTCTGAAAAACCCTGTCAATATCAAATTGACTGGGGAACCCCTCATTTTTGTACGATTGGAATGACGAAATACCTTGCTGAGTTTTAAACCAAGGAGAGTCTTCACCTGATTGCCAATATGCCAAAAGGATCTTTCTGATTGTACTTTCCGGTGCTAATGCTTCAACATAAATTTGAGCCTCTTCATCAGTAAAAATATTTCTTCTAAAATTTGGATCGCCCGATTTAATAACTTCTCTGTACATATCTAATACTTCTCGTGTTTTAGATTCGTCATTTTGTGTCACAAAACCGGTATCGGGCTCAAAAAACGTTGAGTGTTGTATATCGCTTCTCATCTTGTGAAATATACCTCTAGTCAATGCGTATTCTAATACAACTTCAATTTCCTCCCTGATTTCATCTTCGGTTTTTTCTGTGCCTTCACTTATTAGTCGTTCGGGTGGGGATTCTTTATTCATAGTAAATCATTATTATACCTTATTAATTTTATCGCACTCACCTTTTAAAAATCCTTTAATTACTTCTATCTTTCGAGGCAATTTACTGACAAAATAATCAACATCAATATCAATATGGTTATCATCAGAAGTAATTTCACTCAAGGTCGACCCGATAACTATTTTCCTAATATCTGCAAACGCTATTGCCCCCAGGCACATCACACGGGGTTCGCTGGTGCAGTAAATAACACAATCTGTAAGATTTTTATTTCCTAATAACTGTGCGGCACCCCTTATAGCTTTTATTTCTGCGTGAGCTGTGGCATCATTTGAGTCACGCTGGGAGTTAAACGCCTTTGCTAAAATATCCCCGTTTTTTGCAATAACCGCGCCACACTTTAACGGCTCGTTTGATTTGTGAGCTTGTTCTATGGCTTTTTCCATTAATTGTTCGTCCGTCATAAAAGTAATTTCTTATGAAAGAAAATGGATTAACACCCCGGAAAAAACATATACCGGGCATTAAAATATACAACCCAATCACCGAAGACGTTTTGAATAACTATTATCGGATAATCATTTTTTTGGTTTAATAAAAACTCATCCCAATTTCCTTCCCAAACCGTGATATCCGAATTATCTTTTTCACCTGCAGGGTGTAGATGACCGTCATCCGGGTAAGGCATATCCTGTGAAAAAATGTAAACATTTTCACCTGTCGAAGTTTTTCCGACTGATTCTAAATATGATACATCTTTTGAATCTAATATTCTGTATCCTCTGGACCCCCCACACCAATGCCAATAAGGATAATAATAGTCATCCAGCTCTTTTCCATCATCAAGAGCTACATCCAACTTATTATATTTTGTATCTATATATTTATAAGTTCCCTCATCTCTTACATAAACATCGTCTTTAAAATATGCGGGTATTAGTACAAAATGCTTACATATTCCATATACATCTTCAACAGCATAAGATTTATAAACTTTGTAAGATTCAAAGGTGGATACCGGTTCCGGTGCTGTAGTAAAGTTACAATAAAAAGGTTTATCATCATAAGGTGTTTCGTCAGCTACCAATTTATTATTTAAATCAATGGGTATAAAACCAACATCCAAAATTGAGTCAGGCAAAATGTAAGGTGAGCTTTTAAAATAATTTAAATAGACAGGTGAAATATAGTTGTCAAAAATATCCATTAACGAGTTGGTAATATAATATAATTTGTTGTCATACTCATAAAAGTAGAAACCGTTAACATTTTGCGTCAGGTACATATATTCTGATATTCTGGAAAAATACAGTTTATACAAATCCAAATATGTGCCTTCAATTTCAATCTGCCCTACTTTATCAATCTTAATATCTGCTAAATTAGGTTTATTACCTGAAAAATAATTATTATCGAAATCGGTAAAAAAGTCTTTATTAAGATAAAACAGATAATCCCATATTTTATCTTTTTCAAAATCAATGTTATTTCTTCGGAAAAGATCATCGGGTTTCACCGGAATCAATGAGCCATTTAAAGAAACCACTGAGTCGCCGGTTTCATTTCTCGTTATAGAAATATTTACTTTATCAAGCTGATTTTTTCTTTGGTCATCGGGGTATAGGGCGATTTCAAAATTATTTTCTCCAAACTTCAAATCGTCGATCAAAAAAAAGAATTTTTTGTAGCTTCTGGTTACAAGACCTACAAAACTATTAGAAACCGTTTTGACTGTTTTATACTTATTGTTTACTCCGACTGTGAATTTATTTACTACACTTCCGCTGATCAGCAGATCAGCATGAAAAAGATCCCCGTCTGTTTCTGCTTCTAAATATAAATAGTAAAAATCATCATAAGTACTGTCATTATATTTTGAATTAAGAACTGAGATCTTCCCGTTAGCTGATTGTTTAAATTCCGGTCCGCTGTCGGTTTTTTCCTTGACACGGGTTTCGTATAAATAAGTCGTCTCTTCGAACTGTCTTGGTTTTTCTTCTTTTGAGTAAAAGTAAACTTGTTCGGAATTTAGTATTTTTACTACCCATATTAAACCGAAGATCAAAAAGAACGCTATAAAAATGAAGATAACAATTAAATGTCTGTGATATAAAAATTTTTTCAGTAATATATTATCAACCGATCTTTTTTCAGGAGTATCTGCTTTAGCGGAAGTGATTTTTTGATCCGGCATGAGTTAATTCTACATCATAATTATTTGACATTAAATCCACGCATTTTAAAATTGATTTATTGACAACCTAATATAACCCGATTAAGGAGACGACAATGAACATAATGAAATTAGTTGGTTATACTATCGGTCTGGTGTGGACCTGCGGGATAGCTTTATTGATCCATAAGTCTATGCCGGGGGCGAGCGGGGCATTTTTTGGAATGAGTGTATATCTTGTCCTGCATGGACTGTCGGATACGCTATTTGGTGGTGTAAAGGTCGAAAAGCTGATTCCGCAGTCAATTGCTGCAAGCATGGGGTTGATTCCGACAATAATGGCCTTACTTTCGTTTGTTTCTATGGTATGGGGATTTGTGGCTGACATTTTTATATTAAGTTTTGCCGGCAGTCTGGCAGTAATGATATCGCTGCTTCTGGTATATATACAGGGTGTAGCAAAAAACAGCATACCCCGTTAAGGAGAGTTTTCATGGTCTTAATAAGGTTAATAGGGTATTCACTGATTATTGGAGTGATCTTAATAATAGGAATTTTATTGCCCGATCAATACCGCGGTATAAGAGGAACAATCACCGGGTCAATGCTCTTAGCCGGAATCTGGGTATTAACCGGAGAGTTTAAGATCTTTAACTCCCTAATCCGTTATTTACTGAGCAACATCGTAAAAATAACGGGAGCGAGGGTATCATTCGGGTTACTTATGATCGGGATCACTTTAACCGGCTGGGGAATATTTAATAGCAGTTACCGGTCCGGTGTTATCGGAACAGTATTAGCAGGTTTGTCTTTTGCCATCGGATTGAATTCTCCCGAAGATGATGATGCCCCGATACACAATGATCAGTAGCAGATACAATTTAATATGCAGAGGCTCTGTATTTTGAGAGTCAGGAGTCTCTGCAACACTTTTATAAAATCGACTATAAAAAAAGTTTTCCTATTTCACTGAGATTTCTATTACTATACAAATACTGCCTTTCTGCTATAATTCCATACTATGAGTCACGTAAAAAATACATTTATTATTAAAAACATTACATACTTAGCCTGTATCGCAGGTGAAGTTCCTGTATTTCCAAATAAAACGTTTGAGGCCGGACCCGCGCATTAATTTTTTTAAATTGTTAAGCTTTAAGGCCTCTAAACGAGGCCAATTTTTTTCACTCACTAAAACGAATAACCGACTTTAGAGGTCTCCATAGCTTCACAATCTTTGAAGCTAAAAAATAAGTTGTCTCAAAGACCTGTACCGGAATATACAGGTCAGGAACATTAAAAATCGGATACCTTTATAAGGAGGCGCATCATGAACCCTAAGTCGGTCTTTTACTTAATCCAGCTACTGGAAGGCTTGGGAACCGGGTCCTTTTTCCCAATTTATACACCCTGGCTTGAGCTGCATGGTCTGAATTTCTTTAAGATGGGTTTGGTAAATTTTTTTTACCACGTCATATCATCGGTTCTGGACCCTTTCACAGGATATATAGCGGACAGATTCGGAAAAAGACAATCATTTATTGTGGGGCAGATTCTTTGGACCTCAACACAATACATTTACGGAGCAAGTTCACAGATTAACGGCTTTCTTCTGGCTGAAGGCGTGGCTGCAATAGGAAATTCGCTTAAAAGCGACGCACTCGAGAGCTGGCTGCAGAACAAATTAGGCGAAAAGACCTCAAGCGATGTAATGGGAAAATCCCGTCCCCTGTTCACTGCGGGTTCCTTGTCAACAAGCATTCTGGCGGGATATGTTTCGGCAAAATACGGGATGCACGTTGCGTGGTTTATATCAGGAACTTTCTTTTTGGCCGCAACTATAATAGGCACATATGTTCTTATAAAAGCCGGTAGCGATTTGAATGACAAGTCCGCTCATATGAGTACCCCTGATTCAGGGATATTTCAAATCTTCAGGCTTGCTTTCGCAAATAAGACCATATTATCGGCAACTTTTTTAGTTGCACTTTACAGTTTTGCCGCCAAGCCGGTATTTATGTACTGGCCGCAAACAGTTCATTCATTGGGCATGACCGAAGCACAAAGAGGCTGGACAGTATCATTTATTTTGATTCCGACTATGGCAGGCAGCCTCTTAGCCGGCCGTAACAAATTTATTACCAGAGACAGATCGGGATTAATCAAGATACTGCTGATAATAGGGGTGGGGTTACTGATTTCATCATGCGCATCGAATCTGATTGTATTTTTGATTGGTCTTGTGGTAATTGAACTGCCCTACGGAGGTCTTAGAATTGTGCTATACGGACACCTATATGAAGAGATTCATCCGAACCACAGGTCTACGGTAAATTCAATGGTCAGCGCAGTACAGACTGCCGGCGGTGCAGTATCACTTTTGATCATGGGAAGAGTAGCAGATTTATATAGTCCGCAAATTGCCATGGGATTAGGAGGCTCCATAATAATTATGGTTTTGACAACAATTCTTCTGATCAGACTTGTACGACAATAAAATGTTAAATAATACAGGGTTGCTGAAGTTGTTATAAAGAGGTGGTATACCGGTACCATCTCTTTTGCCTTATTTTATAATCTCAATAGGGTAATAAAATCTTCCGTCATAATTATAACCGGTGCGAGTGAGGGTATAGGCGAACAGTTAGCATATGAATTTGCAAAGAAAAAAGCCTCTTTAGTTTTAATTTCCAGAAATCTATCTAAGATGAATAGAATTATTAAATACATCGATATTTTAAGACCGGAAGTTTACACCAAATATAAGGGGCATATACCCTCATGGGTAGAAAAATTCATCAAAGACAACATTTAATTATTACCATGTATTATTAAGGCTAGTTTTACTTAACCTGACTTGACTTATATAAAATACATAATAGGATAATTTTGTATGAAAAAAATATTTTCTTTTTTATTCTCTTCACGACAATTGTCATTTTAGGTCTTCTTACCTATCTGTATAACAACCCTGCTACCGAAATACCGCAGTTACAGGATAACGACCCAACTGATCGAACGGTACAAATTCCTGAAGGATGGAAGGAATACCGAAATACTGATATGAAAATAAAATTGTATTATCCGCCAAAATTAAGTATAGAAAATCAAAACAGATACAGTTTTCTATTGCTGGATAACAGTAGTCAGGGACAGGTCGGAAATACAAATTTTCTATATTTTTCCTATATTCCAATTTTTAATGCAGCTCTCTCATCAGAAATTTATAATGCAAATTATGATCAGTTATTAAAACTGCTTGATATTAATACCGGTGAATCAGTAAATATCTCCGGTGTTGATGATTTTGTTGACTGGTATACTTATACAAGACTTGAGGATCAGAAATTAGACGATAAAAGCTTTTGGGTTTATGAAAATTTAAATCCGTGGGAGTTTCCCGGCGGCACCAATGAAATACGTTTAATTGCCCGTGACGGCAATACGGTTTACCTAATTGGGGCGTATTATTCAGACGAATCTGATCTTAATAAAGAGTTGATCTTAAAAATTTTTTCAACTTTAAATTTTCTAAAAATAAATGACTCCGAACCCACGTTAGAAACTTCTGAAGTTATCGTACCTTCTGAATGGCTGGTATACAACGACCCCAAATACGGTCTAACAATATCGCATCCCGAAAACTGGGACATTACACCCGCTCCTCAGGAAGGATTCGGGGGTTTAATAAGATTACAAGGTGAAAATTCCGGCGAAAATATCTGGATCGAAATAGGATTGCACGAAAACCTTGAAAAAACTGATGATATTTCTTTAAGACAGATTGAATTAAGCAGAAGCCCGTCAACCCGTTTTGAGGAAGAGAGAAACATCATCTTAAACGGTCTGCCGGTATATCAACAGCTTGTGCCGCTAGTTACCGGGGCAGGACCTGACAGCAAAGATTACGGGATCTACAATATTTTTGAATTAGACGGCAGGTTATTCTTTCTGGAAGCTTACACAAGTCAGCCTTTTGATCAGTTTGAATTTGTCAGCCAGATTATCGCCGGCCTGAGTGCGGACAATACTAATAATCAATTATAAAACAGGATAACAACCGGTGCAGCCCCATCTTCCAAAGGATACAAAGTTACGGTAAAAGAAATTTCAGTAAAATAAGGGCAATCACCTGCTACGTTCAAATTGGTGCAAGAAAGATCATCTACGGTCACTTCAATTTTCTGTTCACCCGCATTTCCCATTTTGACTAATTTGTTCCATAAATCCTGAGCTGAATATCTAATTGTTTCAATGCCATAACCGGTAACCATGTACACGTCCCAATCTGATCCCGGGCTTAGATAAATTTCATCAATAACATTTTTCTGAATTCTGACCGGTTCTGCATAAACATAAAGCAAAGGCTCTTTTTCATCACCCGACTGTAAACCCTTTATAGGGTCGCCTCTTTCGGTAAGCTTAAAAGATTTTGACACCTCATTGCTTTCCGTCAAGGGAAAACCCTCCTTAACAGACTGTACCTTTAAATAACATTTTGTAACCTCAGTAATCATCACATCAACATCGAGTTTTTCCCGGGTTTCGCATTTTTCATTTGTAATATCGTATTTATAGCCGTTGTGGTAAGTAACCAGCCTGTTATAAATAGGGAGATAATTTACATTATGAATATCGTTAAGGTTATAACGCTGGCCGTAAATAAAATCCGGGACCGATTCGGGAGTTCCTGCCCTGCCAAAAGCAAGCACAGCTCCGGAAGGAAGTTCATATTTGCTCGTTCCGGGGTACATTATCACATCATGTGTTTCTCCATCCAGCTTTTTGACATCGGATGTAAAAGGATCGGCAATGTAGTTTCCGTTTTTTGAAGTCAGACGCGGAAGGAAATAAAATATTACCCCGAAAAACACCAACGTCTGGGCTATCAACAGTAGAAATTCAGGAGAAAAACCCTTTTTACTCATTTTATTAAGATTCTCACATCAAAAAAATATTTTCAAGAATATTTAAACACAGGTTTTGGGCACCGCATGGCTGCTTATGTTAAAATCTTTATGGTATGCAATCTTACGAATGGTACTCACAATTACAAAAACCTTCATTTGCCCCCCCTGCATCTGTTTTTGGGCCGGTTTGGACATTTTTATACGCCATAATATTGGCAACCTTCGGGTATATATTTTATTTATTCTACAAAAAAGAGGTTCCTTTTTTGGTAATACTGCCTTTTATTTTAAACTTGGCATTTAATTTTTTTATTTACCCCATTGCAGTTCGGCTTAAGAAATAACTATCTTGCCTTAATAGATATTGTTCTGGTATTAATTACACTGGTTTGGGCTATTTTTGCTGTCTTCCCTTACTCTAAGATTATCGGATTACTGCAATTACCCTATTTATTGTGGGTATCATTTGCTACTATATTGCAAATTTCCATAACCTACCTGAACAGATAAATTTATATGGAAGATCTACCTTACAGACAAAGTGTTAATGCCTTTATTATTAATGAGGGCAGTGAGCTACTGCTTATTCAAAAAGTCAATTATGATGACCATCACTGGGAAGTTCCCGGCGGAGGTTTAAATTACAATGAAAGCCCCGAATCATGTGTATTAAGGGAACTTAAAGAAGAACTTGGCACAAATAAATTTGAGATTTTAAAGAAAAGTAATATTCTATACAGGTTTGAGTGGCCTCAGGCAGACAGAGATTGGGCATTTAAAAAACATGGTATCCGCTGGCGCGGTCAGGAAAAATCACAATATTTACTTAATTTTTTAGGTAACAATAGCGATATTATTTTAGATCCGGGCGAACTCAAAGATTACAAATGGGTTAAGTTACAGGACCTAATAAAATATCTGGTATTTGAAGGTCAGTTTGAAAATCATAAAAAAGTCCTTTTTGACTTTGGCTACGAAATTAATTAGCTATCTATATTAATTAAGGAGAACTCTTTATGAAAAAAATCGGAATAATCGGAACAGGAATTATGGGAAACGGCATGGCACTAAATTTTTTGAAAAACGGCAATCAGGTATTTGTCTGGAATCGAACAAAAAGCAAAACGGAAAAATTAACCCAACAAGGTGCGGTGGTGTGCAAAACGCCTGCAGAAACAGCCAAAAATGCCGACATAGTTTTTGAAGTAACCTCAGACGATAAATCTTCAAAGCAAGTTTGGGAAGGAAAGAACGGCATTTTTCAGGGTGCCGACAAAAGTACTGTTCTTATTGCAAGTTCGACTTTATCAATTGAACGTACCGATCAATTAGCAGAAAAATGCCGTAAAAAAGGCCTTAAATTTATGGATATTCCCCTGACGGGAGGCCGGATCGGAGCCGAATCCGGAAATCTGACACTCCTGTGCGGAGGTCCTAAAAAAACCTTAAAGGAAATCACCCCTGAACTTAAAAAAATTTCTGCAAAGATTTATCATTTTGGACCGGAAGGCCACGGTATGAGATATAAATTAATTCTGAATTTCCTGCAGTCAGTTCATATAATCGGATTCGGGCAGGCTATGAAACTGGCAAAAAGCTCAAACATGGATTTAAACAAGGTAAGCGAAGCATTAGTTGAAAAACCGGGAGGAATAATCACAAATATTTCTTCCAAAGCGTATTTTAAAGAACCCGATCCTGTAACATTTTATATCAAACATCTTTTTAAAGATTTAAAGTATGCAAAAAAATTTGCCGGAAAGTCAGATCTCTCTCTGCTTGATGAAGTACTAAAAGACTATAATAAAGCCGTAAAAAAAGGATTTAAAGATAAAGACTGGGCCAGTATTAATACTTTTTAGCAAATCAATAGTTTCAAATAGACTGCAGTTCCAGAATTGTTTCTCTCAAAACGGATGCGTAAGAAGTCCTAAGTTTAGCATAATTATTCTCACCGTCCTCGGTTAAATCTACCCTCAGCGATTTCCAGTTATCAGCTTCAGGATAAGCCTTGCTGATCATACTAGTTTGAATATCTTCCCATCTTTCTTTAACCTTACTAATTATAACCGGGACGCTAGTTTTTGGTACTGTAATTTCGCCCTCACCGGGTACAAATTCATCACCCATTTTAACATTCAATAGTGCTTTGATATTCCCAAATGGAGGTGCTTGATTATATTGTAATCCCGATATAATATGTTCAATTTCTGATTTCATTTGGTGAACTTCTTGTAAATTATTAAAAATTTCACCGCTGTTTCTGCTTGTAGAAAGTACTCTTGTGTAATATTCTTGTGCATCTGTACTGTCAACTAATTTATACAAGGGAGAGGTGATATTTTGGGAATAACTTAAACATGCGGCGCCCAATCTGCTGTAGTAATTTATATCTCTGCGTGAACCGCCGACCTCGTCAATTACTGCAAACGGGTCTTGTATGTCCAAGTCAGGGTGATCCAACCTTAAAAGATCTAACGCAATCTCCCATCCGGGTAGTAAGGGGAGCATGCCTTCCCAATCAGCCTCCAGCATAATAACCTGTTGGGGCGAAGGCATCTCACCATGAACTTTGCCTTGCTTTTGAGCTTCTTGCTGCCAATTCTTCCACTTTTCTCTCATTTCTTCGGACCAAAAATTCAGGTTGCTTTGATTTTTCATGGTAACAAAATAGCCTTCCCTAGGTAATAATCCGCCCATAGTCTGACTTTCATATAACCGGCTTTCTATTAGACTTCTAAAGGTAGTGCTTTGCATTAAAGTATCTATTGTGTCCGTCCTGATCTGTTCGATGCGGCTGGTTTCGAGGTCTCTTTTTACATCCACCGGCAGTAATGATCCATCTTCGGTCAATACAACAAAATCAGGAATTTTTGGTAACTGCCGATTTGACCCAAAATCACTACTAATTCCTGATTTTATCTCAGGTGTATCTACCGAAATCAGCTTATGTGGGCCGACCCTTTCTAATAAGGATTTTGAGATCATTTCAGAATCCCTAGTCATATTTTCCTGTAATAATGATTTTGCTTTTGTGTATGTACTTACCTCATTACCATATTGTACCGGCATTTCAGACAGATCCCTTAACCCGTCAAATGATGGTCCCGGCCACGGCCACGATTCTCCCGATTTTTCAGATTTTAGGATGTCACCCATAATATTAAATATATCATTAAAATACACTAATATATTCATGCATTATGGAGGTGAAATACGCATGTATTTTTGTATGGCGTTAAAAAAATAAATTTATGTAAGGTATAATTCCGCTATGAAAATTTTTTTAACATCGACAGTAAAACACCCCAAAGTTATTAAAGCTATGAAAGACTACGTAAAGGGTTTTGAAGGTAAAAACATGGTTTATATCCCCACGGCTGCTCATTCAGAAGAGGGTTTTGGTGTGTACAAAACAGGAGGAACATTTAATCTTATGTCATCTTTGTGTCCAAACCTTCAAATTCTCGAACTGGAATTTGCTACTGACAACGAAGCACAAGACCTTGTAAATAGAGCTGATATTCTTTTTTTAGCCGGGGGTTATCCGGTTTATTTGAGTTACTGGCTCCATAGAAGAAATTTGAAAGAGTTAATCAGAGAACGGGTAAGTAAAGGTATGTATCTAATAGGAACAAGCGCCGGAGCAATGGTTCTGGGTCCTACTTTAACTGCGGCTGACTATTTTAATAAGGAGGTCTTTGCTGACGTAGCTTACGGACTGGGATATATGGATTTTGAAGTGTGGCCCCATTACCTTGAGAAGCATAAAAATATTATCGATAAAGACTTTAAAAATATAAAAATAAAACCATTAAAGAACGGGGAGTATATAATTACCGAGATACGAAATGCCGCTTAACAAAAGAGAGATCAAAAAAATACTAAATAATACCGATATAATGTATATAGCTACCTCATCTAAAGGAGCGGAGCCTCACATCGCGCCTTTATGGTTTATTTTCCATAAGGGGAAAGTATATTTTGAAACTCATCTGCCGACAAAAAAATTCAAAAATATTTCCAAAAACAACCGCATAGCTTTATGTTTTGGCGGCGAGGATACTTATATAATAGAGGGTTCGGTTAAATGGTGGGAAGAAAAAGACGCTCCGATACCTTTTAGAAAGTTGTTTTGGAAAAAGTACCGGGAAAAAATGGATGACAGTTATATTACCGATAAAACCAGGATTTTCGAATTTATAATTGAAAAAGAAATCTCCTGGCATTACTGGCCTACCTGGGAATGAATAAGATAAAATATAGCTATGTTAAATAATAAAAAAGTCATAGTAATAGGTGCGGGACTTGGCGGGTTGTCATCGGCAGCTTATCTTGCTAAAGAGGGAGCTGATGTCACAGTACTCGAAAAAAATGATCAGGTCGGGGGCCGGGCTTTTGAAATTAAAGAAAAAGGATTTATGTTTGACGCGGGACCTTCGTGGTATTTGATGCCCGACGTATTCGAAAAATTCTTTGCAGACTTTGGCAAAAAACCCACTGATTATTTTAAACTTAAAAGATTGTCACCGGCTTACAAGATATTTACAGAGGACCGGAAACAAATCATTATTCCGTCCGATCTCGAAAAAGTATATTCTCTTTTTGAAAGTATCGAACCAAACGGCAGAAAAAAACTTGAAAATTATTTACGTGAAGCAAAGGAAAAATATGAAATTTCACTAAAGAATTTTGTTTATAAAAGCTACCGGTCTCCTTTTGATTTTTTTAACCTTGATTTAATTACCCAATCGCAAAAACTTACCGTTTTTAAAAAACTACAGGACTATGTAAATCAGAATTTTGAAAATGACCTTGCCCGAAAAATTTTGCAGTATAGCGTAGTATTTTTAGGAGCTTCCCCGAACAACGCCCCTGCTTTGTATTCTTTGATAACCCATGCTGATCTGAATTTGGGAGTGTTTTACCCGATGGGCGGCATAGTTGAAATTTCAAAAGCGGTTGAAAAGCTCTGCCGGGAATATAACGTGAATATTAAGTTAAATGAAAGTGTTCAAAAAATTATATGCAAAGATTCATATACTTCTAAAGTGTTTACACAAAACTCAGAGTATGATGCTGATATTGTAGTGGCCAACGCTGATTATCACCATATCGAAACACAGCTCCTTGATGATCCGTACAGGACAATTCCCGGGGAAAAATGGGATAAAATGGTCCTGGCTCCCACCGGTTTTATTTTATATCTTGGGATAAACAAAAAACTTAATAATTTTGAGCACCATAATTTTATCTGGAAAAATGACTGGAACGAGCACTTTAAAACCATTTTCGACACTAAAGAGCTTCCGAAAAATCCGTCCTTTTATTTCAGTATGCCTTCAAAAACCGATCCATCCGTAGCTCCAAAAGGAAAAGAGGCACTGTTTGTTCTTATACCTTCGGCCGTCGGGGTGGAAGACAGCCCTGAAGTAAGAAAACATTACCGGGACCTTATAATTAATGAGCTTGAAAAATATACCGGGGAAAAAATCCAAAATCATATTGAACTTGAAAAATCTTTTTATATTAAAGACTTTGAGGAAAGATTTAACGCTTACAAGGGTACGGGTCTGGGTCTGGCTCATACTTTATTTCAATCAGCTATTTTCAGGCCTAAAAATTTTTCAAAAAAGGTCAAAAATTTATTTTATACCGGGCAGTATACTAATCCCGGCACCGGCATGCCCATGGTGCTGATTTCATCAAAAATTGTTCTTAATGAAATTAAAAAAATATATGGGTAGCTCTATACAAAACAGAATATTTAAAAAAGGCAGCACTACTTTTTACACCGCCAGCATATCTTTTCCTCAAAAAATAAAAGAGGATGTTTTTGTTTTGTATTCATTTGTAAGAAAAGCAGATGACTACCTGGATGCCGTGCCCAATAATACCTCGGGTTTTTACAATTATAAAAATTTATACTTAAAAATGCTTCAATCAAAGACCGGTGATTTAGAGTCTGACACAAAAACGGATGAAAATTTATTCTATGATGA
>ADZX01000397.1_pt1 | contig 17214 bp, 19 predicted proteins | sample 349688 | NCBI WGS metagenome assembly ADZX01 (sample SAMN00713648, study PRJNA49615) | sediment metagenome | isolation source: Carrizo shallow lake | place: Spain: near Madrid | collected 2007-02-15 | depth 25 m m | reverse complement strand
TCGAACATGAAATATCTTATTGATACCAATATCCTTATTTACTATTTCAATGGCTCATTATCATTAAATGCAAAAAATAATATTTTAGAAATATTAAAAGATGAGTTCAATATTTCGGTTATTGCCAAGATGGAATTCCTTGGGTTTATCAGGTTCAACAAAAAAGAAAGAAATGAGGCCGCACGATTTATATCATTTGCATATGTGCTACCATTATCTGACCAGGTTGTGGAAAAAGTGATTGAATTAAAACAAGCAACTAAAATTAAGTTACCCGATGCTATTATTGGGGCGACTGCAATGTGCCATAATCTGAAATTGGTTACGCATAATGTTAACGATTTTAAAGATATTGCTCTTGAGCTTTATGACCCCTTGCTTTAAGCTTATAACTTTGAATTTTGAATTATATCTTGCTTTCAGCTTTTAATTTTGAACTTTGAATCTTAAACCTTGAATTAAATATTCTTAACCCATAACCCTTTGAGCTTTTTTAACTAACCCTCTAACGTTCTTACTTTCTGATGTTCTATTTTTATACTTTCAGCTTTCCCTGTCCGACATAGCCTACTGGCGACGACGGAAGCTTAGGACTTTGAGCTCTTTTACCTCTTTCACCTATTTAATTTTACTAGATAATGAAAAAGCTATTTAATTATTTAAGGACGTCCCGATTTATGATGAAGTGATGAAGTATATTATTTAAGAATTATCCCCTTTTCCACAAATATGATATTATCCATAAAAATTGAACTATGAGGTATTTAGCATGTATACTGAACAAAATATAATTGAAAAATTAAAAAAATTACCTCCACAGCAGATTGATGAGGTCATTCGTTTCATCGATTCAATTACAGAAATAACTCAAGGGAAAGTTATCGCTCCTCATGACAATGAAGTAAAGAATTCAATTCAGAATCTGCGCGGTCGGGGTAAAGGTGAGCACTTGGTAAAAAGACTCCTTCAATCACGGCATGAAGATAAACGCCTGGATTAATTTATATGATAAAATACGTTATTAAGACTAAGGAAAAAATATGGAAAATTCAGCAGGATATTTAGAAACTCTTATTCGTGAAACCCGTAAACCTGAATCGGAGGTAATGGCGAAGGTTTTTCAAACTGGTCTACGGCAACTATGGCGAGAACACATCCTGGGTCGATATTTACGTAATGAAATGTCTCGCGATAATGCGATTGATGCTGTCGGAATTGATTGGGTTGAACTGGCTGAACGGCAAAAAGAGGCAATGAGGGAGGACATGGAGTGGGCAGCGGAAAATTAACTGCTGTTACTGATTCCGGCCCTATTATCCATCTGACTGAGATCGGTTGTCTTTCTATCTTATCCATCTTTGGGAATTTGCATGTGCCGGATGCTGTATGGGTTGAGACTGTAGAATTTGGTAGGACATCAAGTGAAAACCTTCTGCGATTGCCAAACCTCCATCGTCATACTCTCCCCCAGGATATTGTCAGACAGTTTATCGAAAATAACAATTTATTTGAGTTACATTCCGGGGAATGCGAATGCCTGTATCTTTCTCGGCAAATAAATGTTCCGCTCCTGCTAACCGACGATTTAGCAGTGCGAGAAACAGCAAAACGCCTGAAATTAACCCCTATCGGTTCATTGGGTATCGTGGCAAAAGCCTACCATCTGGGCAGGATCTCAATGACTGATGCACAGAGTTACATCATTGACCTTTACGAGATGAGTAGTCTTTTTGTAACCAAGACTATAGTGGAAATGGCTATTGAGCAACTTCAGAATCCAAAAAAATAATAACACTTTCAACTATTTATATTTATTAAATTGATAAAGATATTTAATTATTTAAGGTCGTTATATATTAAAAGATGAAGCAACCTAATAACCTAACAGCGTCCCCTTGTCCACAACTGCTATTGCATTATTTATCCTCTTAAATTAAACTAGGCTAAGTGATTGGCTTAATACAGGAGAACTAGAGATGGAAATAGTAAATATTAATGAGGCAAAAACTCATTTTTTAAAAATACTGGCACGTGTAAATTCCGGTGAGGAAATTGTAATAGTCAAATCAGGAAAGCCATATGCCAAAATAACACCCATTAAACAGGCCAAACAAAGGATACCAGGTATTGCAAAAGGAAAGGTAACAGAAGATTTCTTTGAACCTTTGCCTGAAGAAGAATTAGGCAGATGGGAATAGTCCGAAAACTATGCTTCTTGATACACATATATTTTTATGGTGGCTGTTTAATGATAAACGTTTGCCTATTAATATAAAAAATCATATTCAGGATATTGAGAATAAAATCTATGGCAGTGCAGCATCTGTATGGGAGATTTCGACTAAATTCCGGATCGGGAAACTACCTGAAGCGTCTACAGTGGCAAATGATGTTACCTACTGGATAAAAAAGGCAGGCTTTCAACCCTTGAGTATAACCACAGAGCATGCTCAATTAGCAGGAAGCTGGAAAGCCGCACACCGAGACCCCTTTGACCGCATGCTTGCAGCCCAATCAAAGATAGAAAATTTACCATTAGCCAGCACAGATGTTCTTATGAAAAGTTTTGATATTAAAATTATTTATAATTGACATAACCCATGACCCATAACCTATTACCCCTGTTATCTCTTTCAACTATTTATATTTATTAAATTGATAAAGTTATTTAATTATTTAAGGACGTTATAAATTATAAGATGAAGCAACCTAATAACCTAACAGCGTCCCCTTTCACAATGGGCAGATTATCAGAGGGATTAAAGTCATCAATCCATTTATTTAGAACCAGTAACTTTATTTACTATTGACCTTTTTAACTGTTTTTACTTTCAGCTTTCAGCCTTAGATTTTAAACTAAAGACATTTTGAATTTTGAACCTTGAATTTTGAATTATATCTTGCTTTCCCTGTCCGGCATAGCCTACTGGCGACGACGGAAGCTTAGGACTTTAAGCTTTTATCTCTTAACCCATAACCCATAACCCATAACCCATTACCCATAACCTATTACCCATAACCCATTACCTATAGCCTATTGTCCTTTGAGCTTTTAATTTTGAACTTTGAATATTGAATCTTGAATTAAATATACTTAACCCATAACCCATGACCCATAACCTATTACCCCTGTTATCTCTTTCAACTATTTAATTTTACTAGATAATGAAAAAGATATTTAATAATTTAAGGACGTCCCGCTCGATAAGAGGAATAATATGAATGACATCATAAAATTTGAAAATATCGAAGATCGAGTCTTAGCAATCAGAGGCCAAAAGGTTTTATTGGATTCAGATGTGGCTGAAATATATGGTGTTGAAACCAAGAGAATCAATGAGGCAGTCAAAAACAATCCTGACAAGTTTCCAGATGGATACATAATAGAGCTTGATAAAAAGGAGTGGGAGGAATTGAAGTCGAAATTTTCGACTTCAAACAAAGGAGGTAAGGTTAAGCTGCCAACAGCCTTTCCTGAAAAAGGTTTGTACATGCTTGCAACCATCTTGAAAAGCCCCCGTGCTGTTCAGGCGACTCTGGCCATCATAGAAACCTTTACAAAAATCAGAGAATTGTCTAGAACCATAAAAGAGCTTTCGGTTATTAATAATGATAAAAAGCAAAAAGATCTGATGCAGAAAAGCGGTGAAATAATAGCTGAAATTTTAGAAGATGACTTTGTGACAACTGATACTGAAACATCAATCGAAATGAATTTTGCGATTTTAAAATTTAAACATACGATTAAAAGAAAAAAACCTGATAAATCGAAATGAAAAATATATTTACTTATTTATGGTCACCCCTCTTTATAGACAGGCTCTTTGGGCCAAGAGTCAACGGCAGACTTGACCCCTTTTATACGTTTTATTAAATTGATAAAGATATTTAATTATTTAAGGACGTCCCGCTCGCAATTGAACAGATGTTCTTATGAAAAGTTTTGATATTAAAATTATTTATAATTGACATAACCCATAACCCATTACCTATTACCCCCTGTTATCTCTTTCAACTATTTAATTTTACTAGATAATGAAAAAGATATTTAATTATTTAAGGACGTTATATATTAAAAGATGAAGCAACCTAATAACCTAACAGCGTCCCCTTCCACACTATATCCGCATGCAATGGCTTATGCTTCAGCAGGATAACCCTGATGACTATGTCATTGCCACAGGCGAACAGCACTCTGTTAAGGAGTTTATAGAGGTCTCGGCAAGAGAGCTGGGGATTGCCATAAAGTGGGAAGGTGAAGGCGTTAATGAAAAGGGGATTAATATTGCAAATGGTAAAACCATCGTAAGCATTGACCCCAGGTATTTCCGCCCCACAGAGGTAGAAACACTATTGGGTGACCCAACCAAGGCAAAGGAAAAGCTGGGCTGGGTGCCTGAGATCAAATTTGAAGAGCTCGTAAAAGAAATGGTCAAGGCCGATCTGGAAGAAGCCAAACGGGATGAGCTGTGCCAGAGGGCGGGGTTTCAGGTGAGCAACCCGAGTGAGTGATTTTATGTATTGCGGATTTAGTTTTTCAGACAACTAGAAGATGAGAAGGTAAGAAGGGTAGAAGGTTAGACAAAGGCAGAACGTTAGAAGTTGAGAAAGTACGAAGATTAGAATAAATGACAATGCCTGCAGAAAAGATAGAGAAAAAAAAAGACATTCGGTATTTCAGGGATCTTGAAGTCTATAAACGCGCCTTTGATGCCGCTATGCAGATATATCGATTGACAAAAAAATTTCCTCATGAAGAGAAGTATTCATTAGTTGATCAGATAAGACGGGCTTCTCGTTCTGTATGTGCCAACATCGCTGAATGCTGGAGAAAAAGACGCTACCCTGCGGTTTTTAAGAATAAAATTACCGATTCAATGCAAGAAGCTTCCGAAACACAGTGCTGGCTCGAATTTAGTCTTGCCTGTGAGTATATTGATAGTGCAACTTTTAATTTGCTTGATAATGAATATGAACAAATTATTGCCATGCTTAATTCAGTTGAATTAAATGCAGAAAAATTCTGTTATTGATTTTGAAAGCTTTAGTCTTTACATATTTCTGCTTTTCTCACGTTCTTAACTTCTAAACTTCTATTTATAGGTCTCTCTTTTAACACTTAAACTAATTAAACTATAATCTATGAAATCATCATCTAAAATATACATCGCCGGCCACAATGGCCTTGTCGGATCAGCCATTTTAAGAAAACTAAAGGCTGATGGATACACTAACCTGATAACCAGGACACATAAAGAACTGGACCTTACAAGGCAGTCAGAGGTTGAGGCATTTTTCAGGGATGAAAAGCCCGAATATGTTTTCCTTGCCGCTGCAAAGGTCGGGGGTATTTATGCCAACAACACATATCCCGGCGATTTTATTTACAATAACCTCTGCATTCAAAACAATATTATACATTCTGCCTATCTGAACAAAGTAACAAAGCTCCTGTTCCTGGGCAGTTCATGCATATACCCCAAAGAATGCCCCCAGCCAATGAAAGAGGAGCATCTGCTTTCCGGGTATCTGGAGCCGACAAACGAGCCCTATGCCATAGCAAAGATTGCAGGAATAAAGATGTGCGATGCATACAACAGGCAATATAATACTAATTATATAAGTGTTATGCCCACAAACCTCTATGGCCCCGGTGATAATTTTGATCTTATGAATTCACATGTGCTCCCTGCAATGATACGTAAATTTCATCTGGCAAAGCTTGCAAAAAAAGGTGACCTGGAAGGCATTAAAAAGGATGAAGAAAGGTTTGGGACAATACCGGAAGACATCAAGCTGTCGCTTGGTTTAGCTGAAAGCTTCTCTCTTAGCCCCAAAGTTGTCCTCTGGGGCACAGGAACACCAAGACGTGAATTTTTGTATGTGGATGATCTTGCAGATGCGTCTGTATACCTTATGAATAATTATGATGGAAGCGGTATTGTCAACATCGGTACAGGAGTAGACTCTACCATAAAAGAACTGGCAGAAATCATCCAGACTGTTGTGGGTTTTGAAGGTGTGATTAAATACGATTCCACAAAGCCAGATGGTACACCACAAAAGCTACTTGATGTTTCAAAATTGTCTAACCTAGGATGGGAAGCGAAGTTTCGACTTAAGGAAGGTATTACCACTGTGTACCAATGGTATAAGGGATAACTTTCAGCTTTCAGCTTTGAACTTTGAGCTATTACAACTAACCCTCTAACGTTCTTACTTTCTAATGTTCTATTTTTATACTTTCAGCTTTCCCTGTCCGACATAGCCTACTGGCGACGACGGAAGCTTGGTACTTTCAGCTTTATTACTTAACCCATGACCCATAACCCATTACCTATAGCCTATTGTCCTTTGAGCTTTCACCTTGTAGCTATCTTTATCCCTATGCCCCTGAAACCAATTGTAATTATTATAACAATACTATATTCTTGAGTACCTGGATTTAAAAAGGAGGCATGCAATGACACGATTACATATTAATATTAAAGAAGCTGATAAGGCAGTTATCGTTTTCAACCTGCTTAAGAAGCTACCTTTTGTCGAGATTGAGAAAACCGACGAGGAAGAAGACATTCATGTCGATTTGAAAGACTCATTGGTTAATAGTAGTGGTCCTTGCGGTATATGGAAAGATTCAAGTAATGCAGATGAATGGTTTGAAGAATGTGAACGACTGATGGATAAAGCTCAGGGTGATTCAAAAGGGAAAAAGTGGACTCGGGCAGACCTTTACGATGTCTAAAATATTCATAGATACCAATATCCTTATTTACAGCCTGGATAGGCATGCTCCTGAAAAGCAGAAACAGGCTAGAGAATTATTAAAAAAAGCTGCCTTGGAAAGTTCTGGAGTTATTTCAACACAGGTATTGCAGGAATTTTATGTTGCTGCTACCAGGAAACTGGGAGTAGACCCTTTACTGGCAAAGGAGATGGTGCATGCATTTAATAATTACGAGACAGTCGTAATCACCTTCGAAATGATAAAAGATGCCATTGATTGCAGTATCCTCCAAAAGGTTTCATTCTGGGATGCACTTATACTTATCGCAGGAGAAAAAGCATTATGTGAAATGATATGGACTGAAGATCTTAACAATGGGCAGATTATCAGAGGGATTAAAGTCATCAATCCATTTATTTAGAACCAGTAACTTTATTTACTATTGACCTTTTTAACTGTTTTTACTTTCAGCTTTCAGCCTTAGATTTTAAACTAAAGACATTTTGAATTTTGAATTTTGAATTTTGAATTATATCTTGCTTTCCCTGTCCGGCATAGCCTACTGGCGACGACGGAAGCTTGGTACTTTCAGCTTTATTACTTAACCCATAACCCTTTCAGCTTTGAGCTTAGGACTTTGAGCTCTTAATTTTGAACTTTGAATCTTGAATTTTGAATTAAATCCTGCTTTCACCTATTTAATTTTACTCGATAATGAAAAAGATATTTAATTATTTAAGGACGGCCCCATAGATACAATTATACCGGTATCACTTGGTAGAATCTATAATAAAGCTTTTGAATACAGACAGAAATTTGATTATGTTGATTTCGCTGAACCGGATGAGGATTTGGTAAAATCATACTTGAAAGATGCAAAAGTTTTTCTGGATGCAATAAAAAAATATCTTGGATTATTAATCAAAAGTGAAAGCTATTTAGTTTCTTATGGACGTCCCGCTCGATGACATTTTTGGGGAAAAAGTGATTTTTTCTCTTTTTATGAATAATTCAAAGGTCTCTTAATAAAAATGACGAGTGATTTTTTATTTACAAATTATGAGATATATAAGTTAAAAGTTGATCAACCAACTTTATTTAACTGTATCATCCTAACAATGTTAATTATTTTTGCTGGCATTTCTTTTGTAAAACAAAAAAGTGTATTTTTGGATGAAAAACAAACATTACAGTTGAAAGGTATTGCAATACTATTAGTTGTTGTTGGTCATTTGTGGGTGCATGTTTCTGCAAACATAGCAACTCCTATTCTTGGTGATTATGCAGTTTCTTTATTCCTCATGCTTTCTGGGTTTGGACTTTGCCGCTCCTTGGATAATGGGAAAATGATTTCCATAGCTTTCCTTCGCAAGAGAGTGAGTAGAGTTATGATCCCCTATTGGATAGCCACTTTTATTATTCTTATTGTTGATTATATACTCATTGATCGATTTTATAATATTAGCAATATACTGTCTACATTGGCCGGTATTAATTTTACAAAAGAAGCCAAACAAATTGATTATACGCGATGGTTTATTACATTACTGCTTACCTATTATGTCATTTTTTTCATTACAGAATACTATTTTAACAAAGTTAAAGCTCTTTTCTGTATATGGTGCTTTTGCATATTTCTTATTATTTTAAGACTAATTAAAGTTTATCCTTTGGGAACAATTGACCAAATAATCGCATTTCCAATAGGCTGTTTAATTGCATTCACTCACCCTTTTCTTCTTCAATATTTTTCGTATAAAGTAAATTATTACAAAATTTTTCTATTGGTTATTATGCTTGTGATACTTTTCACACTTCCTCTATTTTCCATAGAGCAGGAAAAAATACAAAAAACCATGAAATTTTTTTTGTTAGGTGTTGGTGGTATAAAAGGAATCCTTTCATGTTTCCTACTCATCATAATCATTGGAAGTTTTGGTCAAACTGGATACATTAGTCGATTTTTAAAATTTGTTGGTGCAATATCATATGAAATTTTCCTCATTCATGGTCCTTTATTGATTAAATATAATCCAATTTTTAATTATTTCCCAAATGACCAAATAGTTTTTAGTTTCTTAATACTTCTTTTAATTATAATTATATTGGCATCAGGATTTCATAGAATCGTCAATTTTCTTTCAGTAAAATTTTGAGGCTTGCACCAAAACATTCAATTTTGGGGTAATCGCTTTTATGTAAAATTATTTATTAATAATACTTTAAAATATAAAGAGGTTGACATTGAACCTTAGTAAATCCTCCCTTAAATCAAATATTAGTTTTGCTTTTCTATCAAAAATCACAGTTTTATTATTGACTATTGGGAACCAGAGTTGTCTCGCATGGGTTCTCGGACCTGGAGAACGCGGTTCATTAGCAGTCTGTCAGTTGTTTGTGGTGACACTTAATCTATTATTTGTAATGGGCCTTGAGATATCCAGTCTTTATTTTGTCTCCTCAAAAAAGTGCACATTGTCGGAGGGCGTCTCAAGTATTCTGGTATATGGAGGGGTCAGCTCTTTTGTTGCAATGTCAGTGGGTTATACTGTTTTACAATTTGATTTTTCTTTTTTTTCCAAAGCAGAGCATTTTTCTTTTATATTAGCTCTGTTTACAATACCCTTCTCACTATTTTCATTATCGTTTATTCCACTTCTAACAGCAATAAATGAATATAAATATTTTGCTATATTATCAGTAGCAGACAGTCTGTTCTTTTTCTTTTTTACAATTCTTTTTGTAGTGATAGGAAGAGTTGGGGTCAATGGAGCGTTGGCCGCTATTATATTACAGGGAATTCTGTCAACACTATTTGCATTGTACTTTTTAAAAAAACGTGGTGCAATAGAATATAGAAAATTATCATTAACCATATTGCGAGAAATGTTTTTTTATGGGGTTAGATTTCACATCGGAAAAGCCTCAAATTATGCAAACATCCAAATGGGAACAATGGTAGCGGCCTTCTTTTTAACAAAAGAAGAAATCGGTCTTTTCGCTGTTGCTTCCCAGATAATGATTAGACTTGGGATTATTCCAGATACACTTATGACAGTCATGCTACCCAAAATTGCATCCAATCCGACAGTTTTAATGGCAAAGATGACTTCCCAATTAACCAGACTGACAGGTGTAGTTATGGTAATTTTATTGACCCTTCTAGCTTTGATGGCAAAACCATTTGTGAGTGTTGTATTTTCACCAGCTTTTTTACCTGCAGCCCCGGTTATCCAGATTCTCGCAGTGGGAATTGTCATACGTACTACCACCAAAATATTCGAACCCTATCTTCTTGGAGTCGGAAATCCTGGCGCTGTTTCTATTAGTTCAACAGTGACTCTTATTGCTAATATTGCACTTTTGTTATTCTTTGTACCGGTATGGGGACTTAAGGGTGCAGCGATTGGAACATCTTTGGCGTATTATTTTGGAGCCTTTGTTCTACTGATGGGCTTTATGAGACATAGCCACCTTTCATTTATTGACATTATAAAATTCAACAAATCAGATATCGGTTTCATCCTTAACAAGCTTAATTCCAAGCGAACTAGTGTATGAACAAAAGCAAACGGTTTGGTGATTCAAGGATAACATGGTATTTCTTTATTCATTAATAGTGTTTTTTTCACCAATAATAAGTGTTTTTTTACCTAAAATTTTCGGTAGTATAAATTTGGTATGGTCAGTTTTTTTCCTACTATTGTTTTTGTTCCCCCTATACCAACTTGCTACTAAAAGGAAAATATGGTCCTTTAATCTGTGGATTGGTTTTATCACTATTTTCTGTCTTATAGAAATTGCCTCTGTTAGTTGGTCACCAAATTATTCATATGATTTCACCATATTCATGCGTTTATTTGCACAATTTATTGCCCCTGTGCTTATTGTATTCATTGGCTTACAATTGTTTGTATCAGAAAAAGAATACCATAGAGTCATTAGATATGTACTTATTTCAGCTGTTATTCTTTCTCTTTTTGCGATATTTCAAACCATATTTGGTTATCAAACTTTATTCTCAAAGGAAAACACCTATGAAGCTTACAGAGCGTCAGCAACTTTTCAAAATGCAAATAGTCTAGCTATATATCTAGTATTAACGATCCCTCATTTACTATATGCTATAAATCGTGAAATTATCTCAAAAAAAATAGGATGGGTAAGTGTAGTAATCATTCTTGTTGGTATTATTACAACCGTATCGCGTAAAGGAATGATTACAGCCTGGTTAGTAATCTTTTTATATTTCCTTTTAAAAAAACAATTTCGTAAACTTGTTTTTTTAAGTATTTTTACAATTGTCGCTATAACGATTCTCTCTGGATATATGTTGGTTGCGCAACGATTTTCAAAAAAAGAGCTTGAGATTCAAGTTGCAGGAAAACATGCGCTTGTAATGGCTGGGGTGGACATGTTTAAAAAAAACCCATTTATAGGATTAGGGTATGAGGGTTATTCTGAAAATTTTAACAAATACTTCCGAAGGTCTTGGTATTCTGAACCATCAAAATTTAGTGCCCATAACATTTATATTGAGGTGTTAGCAAATTATGGGCTTCTTGGTTTTTTACCCTTCATGGCTATTTTTCTTTACCCTTTGTTCATTTCTTTCAGTAATATTATAAAGGGATCATTATTATATTCAAAAGATTTAAGCATTACATGTATTATTACCATAGTACCATTTATGATGAATGGTTTTTATGCAGGAGGGTTATTGAAACAATGGTCTATCATGATGCTTTTATTTACAAATATTGTCCTTTTATTTTCCTTAAGAGGCAATAATCATTAGTTACCTTTACTATTTTTATCTAACCAATAAAAACTATGATTTTTATCAATCCAATTGAAAAGACCGCTCAAATGATACATATAATAATTGGTGGTGATTTTGCTCCTATGGGGAGACCAGAGACGATCCTTTGTTCGGGCAATGATCTTACACTGACGGGAGATCTCCAAGAACTGTTTTGTGAGGCAGATCTAGTTATCGCTAATCTAGAGTGTCCCTTAGTTACTAATCAGACGCCAACAAAAATAAAGAAACCCTTGATAAGTGCAAAAGCAGCTTGCGTAAAAGGCCTTAAGAGTGCGGGTATTGATGTCGTCGGACTCGCAAATAATCATATATTAGATCACGGAAAAGAAGGACTTCAAAGTACGATAGAAGCTTTAAGATCTATTGATATTGATTATGTTGGTGCAGGTAATACGATATTTGACGCACAACAAATGCTTATTAAACAAATAGATACTTTAAAAATAGGAATTATTGCAGTAGCAGAACATGAATTCTCTATAGCAAATGAAAATGCATGCGGTGCAAATCCTTTAGATTTAATAACCTTTGTGCGAAGCATGGAAATGTATAGAGCTTCTGTTGACTTTGTCATTGTATTATTTCATGGAGGGAAGGAATTTTATCCCTATCCCACCCCTCGTCAGATGGAGATATGCAGATTTTTGGTAGAACAGGGGGCAAGTGCAGTTATATGTCAACATAGTCATTGCCCAGGGAGTTATGAAGAATATAAAGGTGGACATATTGTCTATGGTCAAGGGAATCTTCTATTCGATATGTATCCAAACAAAATGCCTACTGTATGGCATGAAGGTTTTCTTGTAAACCTCCTTCTAAAAAAGGATGCCCCAATCGAATTTTATATAACTCCGTTTATCCAATGTCGCGATTCTAGCAGAATAAAGAAGAGAACGTCTGATTGTGATAAACTTGCTGAACAGGTCGTATGCCGTAGTCAAAAGATAACGCAGAAAGGATTCATAAATTCGGAGTGGTTAAAATTCTGCAATGAAAAACAATATGAATACTTATCATATTTGTATGGATATAATAAATATCTAAGTTTTATAAACAAAAAATTACATTTTTCAGACTTTTTATTTTCGAAGCGAGCAAATAATCTTATATTAAATGTAATTAGATGTGAAACCCATCGAGAAGTTCTAGAAACAATATTAAGTAAAAAAACCTAGGAAAGTTTATCACAAAACAAATATTTTAAGGTTACTACTATTATGATAAAAATTGCATTATGTGAGGGAATTGTATCACCTGTCTGGACTGATCGTATGGCAACAGCATTAGACTCTGAGAAAGCTTACTTTAAACAGGAAATGCGTTGGGATCGTATTAATATTAATTGTGATGGTTGGATCGAAAAGCTTGAAAAATATGACGCCATATTGTGGCCACCTGGGTGTATGGGGGTTAAGCCCTCGAGTCATCTTAAAGAAAAAATATTTTTTATCCAAAACCACATGAAAAAATTGATAGTGCCAAACTACGAATCAACGTGGCACTTTGAAAGCAAGGTCGCACAAAGCTACATATTTAATTTTCATAAAATACCTTCGCCCCGAACTGTAGCAACCTTTTCATTAAATAACGCAAAAAGCTTATTAAATAACGAAGAATATCCTTTGGTTTTTAAAAAATCTTCAGATGCCGCTTCAAGAGGGGTTCGCTTAGTGAAAAACTCCATGAAAGCAAAATATCTAGCGTGGAAGTCTCTTTACACTGGTTTATGGTGGAAAGCTGCACGAAGAATTTTACATCTAGACCATAAAGATAATGTTGTATATTGGCAAGAATTCATACCAAAAAATGAATGCGATTTACGTATAACTGCAATCGGGAGAAAATGGGCTTTCGGATTTTGGCGATGGAATCGACCAAATGACTTCAGAGCAAGCGGAAGTGGATTGATTGATTATGTAAAACCAATACCTGAAAATGCTATAAACTTATGTTTAGATCTAAATATAAAACACAACTTTGACTCAATGGCATATGATATAGTTTTTAAAGAAGGTAACCCTGTTATTGTAGAGATTTGCTACACTTATGTTGATAAAGCTATATATAATTCACCTGGACACTATGAACGATGCGACAATGGAAACTTAACTTATAAAATGGGCAAAACTTGGCCACAACAATTGTGGGTGCAGTGGCTTGCAGAACGCTTAAATAATATGGGTCCACTTATAAAAAACATCTAAATCATCTTTGAACTCCAAGTATGGATAGTAAATTTTATGGATAATATTTTATATTCATCATTAATCTTCTACAATATATGTTTAGTATTGATAGCTGCATTTTAACAATACTAACCTGACCTGGTATAAAACTTGGTATTCTTATAATTAGCTTTAAATCAATTTCTTTAAATATTTAACTTTTTATATATATAAATAATATATAGGGCAAATAAAACAATGCATAAATTTATATTGATTGAAGGATGTAATTATAAAGATTATCCCGTTGGTGGAATACTCTCTTTTTCAAAACAATTGATCAGAGTCTATGGGAATAAAATTGCTTTAGTTGGTATGGGAGACAAGGACGACCCTTTGGGGGTTTGGTTTAAAAAAAAGATTGGGGATATTTATTTTGATTATTTTGCATTTATGAAATACTCCCCTAACATTATCAAACCGAAAATCCCTTTGAGACTAACAACATATATAAACCTTAGAAGATATAAAAACGAAATTTTATCATTAGGTGTACAAGCAGCTTTTGCAAGAAGCCATGAAATCTTTAAGGTTATCATCAATTGGCATTTTAAAAGTATTTGTTTTTTTTTCCCTGGGGTGGGAAACCCTCTCGAAACTTCTCGTTATAAATGGGCACGACCTTTTTTCTATCTTTTTGATTACTGGTTTTTTAAAGGGGCATTAAAGGCTAATGTTCTTTTAGCTGCAGCCGATTCGGATGCAGTTAAAGCAACTAAAAAAGAGATGCGGTGGTATCTTAAAAAATAAAGAAATTAATTTTTTTTCTACAAAAGTAAATACAAGTATTTTTAAATATTCTGATAAAGATATCGTTAGAAATGAGCTTGGATTAGATCGTAATAGATTGATTTTTGTAACAACAGGAAGAATACATCACACGAAGGGATGGAGGTTTTTACTTGATGTTGTATCTAAATACAAAAACGAAAATAGAGACTGTCTCCTTATTTTCGTTGGTGATGGTGGTGACAGAAAAATGATGGAATTAGAAATTTCTAATTTAAAAATTGAAAATAATGTTTTGATAACTGGCTTTATGAGCCCTGATAATGTAGCTAAATATATTCAGGCAGCAGACTTATTTTTACTTGGCTCACAAAAAGAAGGCTGGTCAACTTCTTTAATTGAAGCTCTTGCATGTTATAGACCTATAGTAACAACAAAAGTAAGCAGCGCCACTACTATAGTAAAAGAAGGAGTAAATGGTTTTGTTGTAGAACAGAATGATATTATTGGGTTTATCGAAAAAATTGATAAAGCATTACATCTTCCAGCGTTTACTTCATATGTAGAAAATGAAATTCAGAAATATTCACTTGGTAATTTAAAAAATTCTCTTGAAAAAATTTGGAATCCTGAAGGGAGTTAAAAAAAATGGGTCAAATATCAGACTACCTACACTCATATACCAAACCACATCGATACAAGAAAAGTATATCTTTGTTTTCCTTATGGAATAGGGCAACTATGATACCACCCAATGTATACATTGCTTTTGGTGTTAGACTTGCTAATTGCAGAATTGGAGACTATACAAGGATCAGGCATTTTACCACTGCATATTACACAACTATAGGAAAGTTTTCTTCCATTGGAAAAAATTCAAGATTAGGCATAGGGCAACACCCTACTAACATGATTTCAACCAACCTGGTATTTTATAAAAATAATCCAATATCAAACAAGTGGGTAAAACCTATTGCTTATGAAGAATATAAACCAATCCATATAGGAAATGATGTCTGGGTTGGAGAAGCTTCCATGATAATGGGAGGGGTGAACGTAGGAGATGGGGCAATAATTGCTGCACGTTCAGTTGTAACGAAAGATGTCCCCCCATATGCAATAGTCGCTGGTGTGCCAGCAAAAATTGTTAAATATCGTTTTGATGAAGAAACAATAAAATACTTGATGGACCTCAAATGGTGGAATTTACCGGATGAAAACATTGAAAAAAAACTTGAGGCCTTTACTATTCAAAATATCACAAAGACAAGACTAAAAGAATTTTTTGAATGAGCCCTTTATTAAATTACTTCTATATCATGATCTTGACTGGTTTCTTTAGTCTATATTTACCTGTCTTCTCTATATCAGAAAATTTATTCTCTGCACATGCAAAAGAATTATATATAGCAACTGATGGTAATGATAATTGGAGTGGAACTCTGGCTTCACCTAACCATGAAAATACAGATGGTCCACTCGCCACAATAGAAAAAGCACAAATTGTGATTCGAAACTTAAAAAAACAAAATAGTGATATGAATTTTAAAATACTTGTTCGAGCCGGGAAATATTATCTTGAAAAACCACTTATTATTAGCCTTGAAGACTCTGGCACAGCATCGTCTCCAATCACATATAAAGCATATGATAATGAAACACCAATATTATGCGGAACCAAAAAGGTGACAAACTTTGTCCCTTATAAAGGTAAAGTTATTAAGGCTAATCTGAAGGGTATAATAAAAGAAGGACAACCTTTCAGACAGTTATTTATTAATGAAAAGAGGGCAATTCTAGCACGATATCCCAACTTTGATGCTTCTGATCCTGTTGGTGGTGGGTTTTTATATGTTCATAAAAAAGATGAAATAAACAATAAATTAAACCTCCTTTTTAGACCAAGTGATATCCCCGAATGGAAGGATAATGATGGTATTCAATTATTTATTTTCCCAGAGCACAACTGGGGCGCTTTTAATCTCGACATAAAATCCATAAATAGTATTAAAAATCTTATTACTCTAAAAAAAGAATGTCGTAGAAGTATTATTGAAGGGAATAGATATTACCTGCAAAATATTTTTGAAGCATTGGATTCCCCTGGAGAATGGTATTTCGATGAAAAAGAAGGAGTACTTTATTACTGGCCTAAAGATGATGAAGAAATAAGTGGGATTGAAATACCTGTATTAGATACAATCCTTAAAGTCGAAAACAACTTCGGCAATAAATTTAGAAACCCTTCTAATATCCAGTTTGAAGGTTTTACCTTTATGGGGAGTGAAGGCTCCGCCATTAAAATAGATAATTCTGATAATATAGTTATTAGCAAAAACACAATTTTTAATACGGGGAAATATGGGATTGAGGTAACTGGAGGCAAAAATAATAGTATCGAAGGAAATGATATTTTTGAAACTGGACATACCGGAATAGCCATATCTTCAGGACAATATGAAGGCATGATACTTTCTAATAATATAGCTAAAAATAATCATATTGTTAAAACTGGAGTGTTTGAGAAGGGCGGGGCCAGCGGCATATTGTGTCGCGGTGTAGGCAATATTATTTCTCACAATGAAATCCATACAATGCCAAGGGTAGGAATATGGGTTGATGGTAATGATCTGCGTCTTCCTCTCGCTGCACGCGCTGGACTTCGCCACCGACGTGCTGATGATCGGCATGACGGCGATCGTGCTGTT
>ADZX01000910.1_pt1 | contig 17458 bp, 16 predicted proteins | sample 349688 | NCBI WGS metagenome assembly ADZX01 (sample SAMN00713648, study PRJNA49615) | sediment metagenome | isolation source: Carrizo shallow lake | place: Spain: near Madrid | collected 2007-02-15 | depth 25 m m | reverse complement strand
TCGCCTGGTGCGAGTTGAGCCCGTGTTCGGCCTGCAATTCGCGGAAGAGCTGCAGGCTGCAGTCGGCTACCTGGAGCGCGTGCCGCTCGTCGAAATGGTATTTTCGGCCGAGCGTGACGGCTGAATGCGCGAGTTGTTCGGAAAAGCGCGTGGTGGCCGCCGGGTTGTCGGCCATCTTTATCAGCAGGCCGCGGCGCATGTTCCGGGGCGTCACCAGCAGGTCGCGGACGCCGAAGGCCCGGGCGACGCGGTCGTAGATGAGCAGGGCGTGGCCGGCGGTTTCCGCATCCTGCGGCGGCAGCCGGTGCTTCTGCATCAGTTTTTCGGGGGGTGGCCACGAGTTTTTCCGCCAGTTTGAAACGCGCCAATTGGATCCGCGCCACATCGTCCGCGCCCCAGCCCGGCAGGAGGCGGCGCATGGCGGTCTCCATGTCGCCGGCGAGCGCAATCAGGGTGGGGACTTCCTTGACCGGCAGCGACTCGCGCATCTGGTTCACGGTGCGCAGAATGTGCTGGTCCAGCAGGGGGCACACGCGGTCGGCCGGCATCTGATAGGTTTCCAGGGTTTCCCGGATGCGCACGGAGCCCAGTTTGAAGGCGCCGGAGTAGACGACGAACCCGTCTTCGATCAGCAGCAGCCGCGTGCTGCCGCCGCCGACTTCCGCGATGAGCACATGCCCCTTCTGGAGCGCCGGTTCCCGCTCGAAGAGGTCATGGATCGCGAGGTAGACCAGGTGTTCCACCTCGGCATCCTCGAGCACGTCCACGGTGATGCCCGACCCGACATAGACCCGGTCGAGAAAGGTCTCGCGGTTCGCCGCCTCGCGGACCGAACTGGTGGCCACGGCCCGGATCTGATCGGGCGAGGCGATGCCGTACTCGCTCATGACATGGCGAAAGCCGCGCAGGATGACGACGCATTGCTCGATCGAGGCGCGATCGATGCTGCCCGCTCCAAAGGTGTCCTTGCCCAGGTTCACGGGTTGTTGCAGGGATTCCAGCAGCCGGATGTCGCCGCTGGGGCCGATCTCGGAAACGTCCAGCCGGATGGCGCGGCCGCCGACATCGATCACGGCGACCGGGCGGGTGCGCGGCGAGGCGGCGATGGCGGGTGTGGCGGCATCTCCCATGGGTCAGGCTCCTGCCAGATCGGACGCCAGGGCGGCGGCGCCCATCGCAGTGGCATAGTCGCCCAAACGGGCGGCAGCCACCTTGAATGAGCCTCGGAAGGTCTCCGTGACGCCCTTGTTCAGCGTATCGGTGATCTCGCCCACGAACAGCGCGGGCATTTCCTCGACCAGGCCGCCTCCCAGCACGATCACATCGGGCGCCAGTTGGTGCACGGTGCCGATCAGCACCCGCCCGATCTGGCGGGCGGCATGACGGACGATACGCTCGACAACGCGATCGCCGGCTTCCATGGCTTCGCGGATGATCCCGCTGCGGATGTTCGCGATATCGGTGCCGGCGAGTTTCTTGAGTTGGGGGGCTTCGCCGCGGTAGACGGCCTGGGCCAACTCGGCGGAGATGGCCAGACGGCTGGCGACCGTTTCGAGGCAGCCGCGCCGGCCGCAGCCGCACAGGGTACCATCGGGCATGACGGGAACGTGGCCGATTTCCATGCATGAGCCCGTCTTCCCGCGCAGGATCCGGCCTTCGTAAACGCAGCCGCCGCCGACGCCGGTACCGGGGAAGACGCCGACCACGCAGCGTGCGCCGCGGGCCGAGCCGAAGCGGTACTCGCCATAGACGCCGGCGTCGACATCGTTCGCGATGGCGACCGGCACGTGAAAGCGCCGCGTCAGAACCTTGCGCAAGGGCACATCGCGCCAGCCGAGATTGGGCGCCAGCTTCAGCAGTCCGGTGTTCAGGTTGAGCATGCCCGGGACGCCCATGCCGATTCCCGACAGGCGCGACGGGTCGACTTTCGCTTCGCCCAACGCTTCTTCGATGGTTTCGACGATGCGCGCCACGCCCACGTTTGCCCCCACCTCACCCTTGGTCTTGCGGCGGCGGGTGGCGATCACGCGGGAGGCGTCGTTCAGCACGACAGCCATCATCTTGGTGCCGCCCAGGTCGAACCCGATCCAGACACGGTTCTTCGTCTTCTTCATGGCATCTCCCGAATGGCGACATTGTTATCCAGCGCCGCGCGGGAGACAATGGTTTTCTGTCCAGGCCATGACATCCTTTCCTGGTTTTCGATTGCAGCCGTTGCCGGACTGGTCTAGACATACCCCATGGAATGCGAACGTTTGCGTCCCGCGGCGGTACTGGCAGGCCTGGTGCTGCTGGCGGCGGTATTCGCCCAGGTGGAGATTCAAATTGAAGGCGCCGCCGGTTGGGCCGCCGGACTTCCGACCTGGCGCATGGAACAGCACCCGTTGCTGGATGTGTTCTGGGGCGGCCGGCCCCTGACCGGGTACCACGTCTGGGTTTTCCTGTTCATGGCCCTTGTGTTTCACTTCGGACTCCTGATCGATGGCCGGGCCACCTGGCGGCGGGAGGCCCGGATCCTTGGGTCCTTGATGCTGTTCTGGATTCTCGAGGACGCCTTGTGGTTCGCTCTGAACCCGGCGTTTGGCCTTGCCCGCCTGAAGCCGGCCTTTGTGCCGTGGCATAAGCACTGGTTGTGCGGCATGCCGGCGGACTACGCGACCTTCTCCGTGATCGGGAGCCTGCTGCTGTGGGCGTCGTTCCGCCGTGGGCGGCGCAAGGAGGACGCCGCATGAACGTGCTGCTGCTGCACGCCTCGGCCGGCGCCGGCCACAGGCGGGCCGCCGAGGCGCTGGCCAAGGGCTTCGAGGAACGAGGCGCCGGGGTGGAGGTCCGCGACATTCTCGACTTCACGGCGCCGGTATTCCGAAAGACCTATGCGGGAGGGTTATCTGAACGTCGTGCGGACCGCCCCTGAACTCTGGGGCTACATGTACGCGCGCACCGACCAGTCCAGCCAGAAACCCTGGGAAAAGCGGGTCCGAACGGCCTTCAACCGGCTCAACACGCTCAAGTTCCTGCGCTTTCTGCGCAAGACCCAGCCGGACGCCGTGGTCTGCACGCACTTCATGCCGCTGGAACTGGTGGGCACGCGACGGAGCCGTCATCGGCCGCGCCTTCCGCTCTACGGCGTCGTGACCGACTTCGCCGTCCATTCTTTGTGGATGGCGCCGAACGTCGACCGTTATTTCGTGGCCTCGGACGAGGCGGCGCGGCAGTTGGCGCGGCGGGGCCATCCCGCCGATCGCATCGCTGTCACGGGCATTCCGGTGGACCCCGTGTTTGCCGTCTCGCGGCCGATGGCCGACGTGCGCGCCGAACTCGGGTTGCGGCCGGACCTGCCTGTGGTCCTGGTATTGTGCGGCGGATTTGGGGTGGGGCCCGTGATCGACCTGCTGCAAACCTTCCGCGACGAGCCGTTCGCCGCGCAGGTGGTGGTGATCTCAATCGTGCAGCGGAGATTCAGTATAGCCAACTTCCTGCAAAAGACAGAGAACTCAAAAACCTTAGTGATAAACTTGGCCAACTACAAAAAGAAAAAAGAATGCTTAAAGAAGAAGTTGATGAAGAAGATATTGCTGAAGTCATTGCAAAATGGACAGGAATACCTGTGGCTAAGCTAATGTCTTCAGAAAAAGAAAAGCTACTGCATATGGAAGATTACTTAAAAAAACATGTTATTGGCCAAGAATATGCAATTGAGGTTGTATCTGACTGTATTCGCAGGGCACGTTCCGGTCTTGCAGAGCCTGGCCGGCCATTGGGTGTTTTCTTGTTTTTAGGACCCACCGGTGTGGGGAAAACAGAACTTGCGAAGAGACTCACAGAATTTTTGTTTGATGACCAGAAAAACCTCACTCGGATAGATATGTCAGAATATACAGAAAAACATTCGGTATCACGACTCATTGGAGCACCCCCAGGATATGTGGGGTACGATGAGGGTGGGCAGCTAACCGAAGCGGTACGCAGAAAACCATATGCAGTTATTTTGTTTGATGAAATTGAAAAAGCGCATCCTGAAGTATGTAATGTCTTGTTGCAGCTTTTTGATGATGGGAGATTGACCGATGGAAAAGGTAAGACCGTTGATTTTAAAAATACGGTTATTATCATGACTTCGAATATAGCGACCAATATTATCACCGAACTTGAAAGTAAAAAGAATTATGCTTCAGAACAACTGCAGCAACTGGTCAGTGACGAACTAAAAAAATATTTCAAACCGGAATTCCTCAATCGAATTGATGAAACAATCATTTTCAAAAAATTGGGACTCAAAGAAATCGTCAGTATCGTTGATTTGCAGCTTAAGGAAGTTGAACAAAGACTAAAAGAAAGAAATATCGGTCTAGAGGTGAGTAAAGAAGTTAAAGATTTTCTTGCAAAAGAAGGGTTTGATATTACCTATGGCGCAAGACCACTCAAGCGAGTGATCCAACAAAAAATTGTTAATCTTGTTTCTAGTGGTATTATTGGTGGCAAGATAAAAGATGGCGATAAAGTCCAGATGGATTTAGATGCTAAAAACAGCGTTGTTATGAAAATTAGTTAATAGTCAATCGTCAATGCGTGAATGTGAAAATACGTCAAAGCGTCGGCGAATAGATGGGTGAATAGGGATTTTTTGGATTTTATATTGACAATCTGAATTTTTTGTTGTATTTTAAGTAGTAAATAGAATATTTAAATATTTAGGGGAGGAATAAATATGGGTGCGTTATTAGGTGGAATAGTTTTTGCGATCATTGGAGTTGTTTTGATGGTTATTTGGAAAGGTGAGCTTGTCAGCGTATTAAAAGGATCTGTTCCGTTGATGCTAGCACTTGGTGGCATTTTAGCTATCATTGCTGGTATTACTTCTATCAAGGATTCTATTGAAGCAAAGAAGCTGGAGCAAGAAAGTCAAAAAGAAACTCCTCCAGAACAACCAGAACAAAAATAATATTTTTTCTGTTACGTAATTACCATTGGTACACTATAAAGAAACTGACCTTATTGATTTTTTTGTACAGCAAAGTCAGTATAAAAAAAACTCTTCGTCCATTGTCCTGCCTGGTGATGACGCGTTTGTTGGAAAAGTTACACGAACAAATGTAGTCATCACAACCGACATCATATCAGAAAACTCTGATTTTTTGCTTTCATGGTACCAGTCGGAAAAGTTCTTGTCGACGCGAAAATCAATCTCAAAATTATTATCTTTTCAACAATTAGGGTGTAAACTTGCACGAATAAATCTTTCAGATCTTTTTGCTATGGGGCAGGTTCAACCACGCTGGGCAATCGGCAATTTTATTTTAAGCCCTCGGATTCAAAAGGAAGATGTGTTTGAAATTTACAAAGGGATAAAGTCTGAACTTGATCGTTGGAACTGTCAGATTATTGGAGGAGATATTTCAAAGAGCAAAGAAATATCGCTTTCGTTAACATTACTTGGCATATTGAAAGACAAACACCCAATTACAAGAACGGGATTTCGCATTGGGGACTACCTATGCGTTAGTGGTACATTAGGAGACTCTCTGTTGGGTTTGAAGATTTTAAACAGAATCCAAAAAAATAAAACCATAAGAACAAAAAATGATTCAGTGATAGCATACCTCGTTAAGAGACATTTGTTACCGCAACTCAGATTTGATGGTCTTAAAAAATACTATAAATATGTTACGAGTTGTACAGATCTGTCTGATGGTCTCCAGAAAGCTCTCGAAATAATGACACGGACAAGCAGTGAGGTGAGTGTGGAAATTGATGTTGAAAAGTTGCCACTCTCTTGGCAAGCACGCGAGTTTTGCAATTGTGAAAATATTGATAGTAAAAAAATAGCACTAGAAGGTGGTGAAGATTACGAGGTTTTATTTACGGTCAGCACAAGAAATCTTAAGAGAATAAAAAAGGAGTCAGGAATTTCAATTATTGGCAAAATTGTACCCCGATCTGGCAGTAAAAACATTTTGTTACAACACAGCAATATCAAAGGAAAGCTTGTCGGGTTTGAACATTTGTTTTAATATGAAAATTTACCACAGTAACAGTGCATCTGCAACAAAAGCAATTGCGGGTAACATTATAAAAAGTGAAATAAAAAAAACAATAAAATTATATTTTTTTTATCGGGAGATCTGGGCAGTGGTAAAACTCAGTTTGTCAAAGGATTAGCAGTGCAATTGAACATCAATGAAAATATAATTCATAGTCCAACATTCGTGTTTCTCAACGAAATTCGCAGAAGAAATTTATATTTTAGTCATATAGATCTCTACCGGATAGAAGATAAATTTGTTCATGAAATCGTATCTGACCATGTTGAGGATATCAGTACGATTAGAAATAAAAAAGCAGTTACCGCAATTGAATGGGCAGATAAACTTAGTGAAGTGCGAAAAAGATATGGCCGAGCATATAAAGATACGTTTCAGTCTATCTATATCAAAATCGAAATAAATAAAAACAACAAAAGAAAGCTCACGGTGTACCGTTGAGAGTTACCGTATGAGAAAACAAAATCAACCAATAATTCTTGCTTGTGAAACGACAACACCAACACTGTCGCTGAGCTTATATAAAAATGGAAGAGTCATCACCACAACAAAAGCGAAAGATTTTGCACAACATTCTTCTCTGATGATTCCAATGTTAGACAGATTATTGCGTCAGACAAATACAAGGCTTAGCGATGTGACCTTGTTTGGTGTCAATATTGGTCCAGGAAGTTTTACGGGGATCCGAATTGGACTGAGTTTCATAAAGACACTTGCGCTAGAATTAAAACGAAACATAATCATTACCAATTCTTTCTTTTTGATGTTGCAAGGATTACTTCAAAAAATTCAAAAAATAGATGAAGGCAGTCACATTATTCTTTTAGTAAAATCATTAAAATCCGAGGCATATCACAGCGAATATAAATATTCTCATGGTATTTTAAAACAAAGTGGGAAGGAAAGTTATGATAGGTATGACCATATAAAAGAAAGGCTAAAAAAACTACAACAAAAAAATATTATCATTGCGGGCAACGATTTAGAAGAATGCAATGCGCTAACGCACGATCTCAAGTCTTTTCAATATGTTAAAATTGATTCAAGGAATATTATTGATATTTATCTGAGTAAGAATTTGAAATTAGTAAATAAATCAAAAGTATTTTCTCGCAGCAATTATAAAATAATCTCTCCAAAAAATCTCACCCCATATTACTTAAGACATACGTACTATTAAACCAAAATTCCTCAGTATTAATTAATTCTTTCAAAAATTAACAAAGTTTTGAATAATAGCAAAAAACAATATCTATTGACAAAGAATGGTAAAATATAGTAAATAACGCTAAAGAAATGACTTTAAATGGAATTCCCTATTATGGAAGAAAATAGAAGCGAAGAAAAGAAAGATATTGTTTCAGCTAAAGAAGTAATGGATGTTATTGAGTTGTCTAGTTATTTAGGTATTGGAAAATCAAAGATTTATCAGTTAATCCAACAAAAAACAATTCCTGCTTCAAAAATCGGGCGCCAATATAGATTTTCAAAAACGGTTATTGACAACTGGCTGAAAGAAAGCCTTATAACCAAAGAAACACTCCAGTATTCTTTGGATAAACTCCTAAAGAAGTCAAAGGAGGGTGAACCGAATAAATGAAGCAAGTTGTTACTTCGGTCCTTGACAAGCAGGAGTATGATTCGCAAGATAAGCCATTACCGTGTATTCCAGAAATAGTTGATCAAAAAAAACGAGACATCCAAAACTTTGATTGGCATTGGCAGTTTCGAAATAGAATTACTTCAATCGAAGAATTGGGTCAACATCTCAACCTAACAGTTGATGAGCAAAAGGCAATTCTGCATACCAAGTTCAAGTTTGCTTTGACCCCACATCTTCTGTCGATTATGTCTGGGAGCGAAGATTGTCCAATCAGAAAGCAGTTCATACCAGCAACACACGAATTTCGTACTTCACCAGATGAACTCAACGATCCTTGCGCTGAAGACCATGATATGGTATCCCCTGGATTGGTACAGCGATATCCTGATAGAGTACTGCTTTTGGTTACTGATCAGTGCGCTGCATATTGTCGGTTTTGTACGAGGAAGAGGTTGGTTGGTGAGCACGAGCATGTAATGACGTCAGGTGAATTTGGGCTTGCTTTGAAATATTTAAAAGAGCACGCTGAAGTGAGAGATGTTTTGATTTCTGGTGGAGATCCTCTGACACTTTCTGATGAAAAACTGGAATATTTTTTAAAACATCTACGAAGTATAAAAAGTATTGAAATTATTCGTTTCGGAACCAGAGTACCAGTTTCTTTGCCGCAACGGATAACAACAAAACTTTGTGAGATGCTTAAAAAATATCATCCTGTATTCATGAACATACATGTCAATCATCCGAGTGAAATTTCACAACAAACCATGCACGCATGTGGACTGCTTGCAGATGCGGGTATTCCTCTGGGTTCGCAAAGTGTACTTTTGAAAGGGATTAACGATAAGCCACAGATATTTATGAAATTGGTTCACGATCTGGTAAAGATGAGAGTCAAACCATATTATCTGTATCAGTGTGATATTGCACTAGGAACTTCACATTTCAAAACTCCCGTGTCTTGTGGGATAAAAATCATCGAGAATCTTCGAGGGTTCACCTCTGGATTTTCTGTTCCTGTTTTTGTAATAGATGCGCCACAGGGTGGAGGTAAAATTCCTCTTGCACCTGATTACGTTATTTCACGCAATAAAAAAAGCATCATTTTGAAAAACTATAAACAAGATATTTATGTTTATCCAGAATAATTGGCAGTGAACAAAATTTTAACCAAGGGAGGAGCAAAACAATGGCAGAAAAAGTGGCAAAAGTAGGCGTAAAACGGGAAGACGGATTCCTATATTTTATTGACAAACAAGGTGACGTCTCCAGAGCAAAAATGGCACGCGGTGGAAAGAAAGGTGGAAAACCAACCAAAGTTGAAAAAGTTGGCGTTAAGAAAGAAGAAGGATATTTATACTTTCTTGACAAAAATGGTGATGTTTCCCGAGCAAAGATGGTAAGAAAAAAAAGCAAAAAAGGCAAAAAATAAATAGTTTTCGAAAACTTTTTTAAATAGCGGATAGTCTATAAAGCTATCCGCTATTTTTTTTTTACCAAACTAATCAACAACTAATTTCACCGAAGAGAACGCCGAGACTGCTGAGAATTGGAAAGTGATTGAGAAATCAAGATATTAAGAAATTAGGTCACAACAAAAAAAATGAATAATTTGAAACCAAATAATTTTATAATCACTTAATCTCTGAATCTGTGAATCTGTGAATCACTAAACACTCTGCCCTGCTCAGCGGGGTATTATCCTAAAAAACATTCAGGATAATTAAATGCCTAAAAATATTTGGACGCAGATATACAGGATGAACGCAGATAATAAGAATTAATTGTATTAAATTAGTTCCTTTCTTTTGTAGTTTACCATTCACTATTTACCATTTACTATTTACTAAAACTGTACTTTTGGGACTTCTTTTGCCTGCTCTTGCGCTTTAAAATAAATATCTTTCCTTTGGAAGTTAAACATACCTGCGATGATATTGCCTGGGAATCTTATCACGGCCGTGTTATATGCTTGGATAACATCATTATAACGCCCTCGTGCAACTGCAATTCTATTTTCCGTGCCTGCAAGTTCATCTTGCAAACGGATAAAGTTTTCATTTGCCTTTAATGTGGGATAATTTTCTGCAATTGCAAGTAGCCTTCCAAGTGCACCATCAAGTTGATTGCTTGCATTGATTTTCTCTGGAACCGTTTTTGCGCCAATGAGTTTACTACGAGCCTCGGCAACCGTCTCGAAAATTTCTTTTTCGTGCTTTGCATATCCTTTTACGGTGTTAACCAGATTAGGAATTAAATCATTTCTTCGTTGCAGCTGGTTGTCAATCTCTGCCCAGCTATTCGTGATTCCTTCATTAAGCGTCACAAACCGATTATAATTGCTTGCAAGTGTACCCCCAATAATGAGCCCCAGCAACACCAATCCTCCAATGATTGAACCTAATATTATCCATCCTTTTTTCATTTTTCCCTCCATTAGAAAAAATATTTACCGCAGAGCACGCAGAGATCGCGGAGATAAAACTAGCAATTGAGCAATTGAGCGATTCAGCAATTTAGTGAAAACCAAATAACTGAAACAGCTTGATTTTAGTTTATTCATAATTTATAATTCATAACTCATAATTAATTTAATTTCTCTGCGTTCTCAGCGATCTCTGCGGTAAAAATCTTTGCTTTTAACTCTAATACAAAATATTATCTACTTTTTCTATAACCTTTTCGATTTACTACAAATATATCAAAACACTGGTAGTGTTCAGCATTAATGCTTCTGAATCGGGATAGGTACTCTATTTTGCTGTCCAAGTTGTTGTTTCATTTGTTGTTGGTTTTCCCCAGTGATAGTAGTGAAAACCCATATTTGATGATTGTTTCACAACATACTTGCTGTTCCACTCATCTTTTGGCAAACCATTCGCATTTCCATCTGGAGTATTTTCCCCAACAATATGCCGAAAGCCTTGCCAGTTGACTGGCGCATTTCTGAGATCAGACCACGACCAGACACCAGCCTGAGAAGAGTTCAAGGTGACATTTGTATGCTTGATTGTGTCAACTACTCTTGTTCCTTTGTAGTCGAACCAATTTGCTCCTGAAAAATCAGTTATGTTTTCTATGTTCAGTGTAATCGGTTTAACCGCGTATTGCTGCTCCATTCTTAAGAAAAAGCTGTTTGCAGATGACAAGTGCACCGATACATTATTGATAGTAAGTGCTCCGCTGTATCGGTCATCTGATGCACAGCCTAAATAAAATCCGTGTGTAAAATATTCTGAATCTATTGAACCTCCCGAAATAGTAATTGCTGTGGTAGATTCGTCACAATTGCCAATTTTTAAGCCAACCCGTTCCGCAGGGTAACCACAAAGTGATGCATCTCCTAAAAAATTGCAATTTTCAAAGGTGACATTTGGAGATGTGTTTGAAACTCTTTGGTATGCAATGAAGAAAGCATATGCTGGAAAAATAGTAGTACGTCGTTTTATTGCACATGCTGTAAACGTGCAATTTCTAAATGTAGCAGTGAAACTACCTATGCGCGTAATATATGAACCTTTACCAAATTCACCTGAGCCTTCACTCACATCACTGTCAAAGCTGCAGTTCTCCCAAACAGAATTATGAGGTTTTGTTGTTGTGCCTTGTTCTAAAACAAACTGTCCGTTAAAATGCGAATGTTTTGCATTGATACCAACTCTTGCACACGGTTGGTAACCAGCCATTACCCATAGTGCGTCGCAAGAAACATTGTCTAATTCCAACCATTGGGCATCAGGGTTGAGCATATAACCGCTATTGCCAATACCTGCATATTCGAGGTGAATTGCTGAAAATGGACTAAATTGTCCCAATACACTGCTTGTCCCTATTGCCACCACATTTTTCATTCTTGAAATTGAATTGCCACCATTCATGGTGACGCTACCCCGTATGCAATTCTTGAAAGTAGAAGAGTAAACCCTAACATCTCCATTACGGTTCACTGTTATTCCATCCGTCATTGTGTTCTGGATAACAACCTGTTCAAAACACATTCTCGTTCTGCCTGGTTTTGTGCTGTCAGCTGCACAATAAATCGTAAATGTGTGTTCCCGATCTCCTGCTGTTTGTCCGTCTTGAATTGGATTATTCGGTTCATTCCCATCGATTGTTATTTTGAAAAAAGCAATTGGTCGGCTGTCGCTATCACCTGAATATCTGCATATGTAACTGCCATTATCAAACATCCATACATTAAGATATGTAAGAGATTGATCATCTGGTCGTTTTAGAATTGTGGTATTCTTGTCTTGTCCGACAAAGGTAATCCCTTGTGAAAGTTTGATATTTCTAAGATAATATGTCGCTGAAGGAAAATAAATAACACCACAACTATTCTTGTTTGCTTTAATATAATTAATAATAGCTTGAAGTTTTGTTGATTCATCTGATCCTTTCGTCATTGCAGTAAGCCCATAGCCAGGTGTTGAGACATCGATATAAGTCCCTGCAGTTAATGTGTCGTCAATAATTGTTATTGTTTTGGTAGCACCAGAAACAACTCCTTCGCTTGGCTGGCCAAGAGAAAGCTCCATAACTCGATTGAGCTCTACTGTTGGATTATTGAACAGAGTTATTGTAATATCTTTTTTCAATTCGCCTACTGCAAATGAGACGGTGGTGGAATTTGTTTCATATCCATCGTTTGACCAGATACCGCTTCCTATAAAATTTTTTCCCAAACCAAAATCTTCACTTGATTCTTTACCACCGGCAATGATTAATCTCACCGTTGAAGGAATCGTAGAAAAATTTCTCTTTATTGATATTGTTGCGACATTTTCTTGAGATTTAAAATAGCTACTAGAAGTGAAATGGAGATAAGTGTCTCTTGAAGTTTTTTGCCAGTTGCTCATTAATATGCCAATATCCAAAATTAAGATTGTGCCATCCCCATTTATATCCGATAGAGTATTTACCGCATCCACTGTTGATTTTAAAAAATCTGTTTTTAAATGATTCAAATCGTCACCGTTCGCATAGCCATCTTGATTCAGGTCAGTAAGAAATGCAGGAAAGACAGTAATTGAAGAGGTTAAGAAAAATATAATAAACAACAGTATTTTTTTTCCCATAGCAGAGCTAAACCAAAAATTTTTTCCAAGAAACCCGCTGAAAATAATTTACCACTGAAACACTGAATTTGAAGGACACAGAAAATAAATCAATTATTTTAGCTGAAACAAGATATTAAAATATCATTTTTCAGAGTTTCATTGCTTCAGTGTTTCTGTGGTAATCTTTGCTTCTTTTTAATACAAAATATTATCTACTTTTTCTATAATTTTTTCAATTTCTGTTACATACTTTTCCATAAGAATGTCCATACTCACCTTAGCAGCTGCTTTATTGCCATTCTTAATTTCATGAATGGTTATGAAAACACTCTTATCAATGTCGAGTTTTTCACTGAGAATGTTGAGTGCATCAAGTTTTTTTACTGGTGGCTCGACAGCAAGCAATTTTAAAACATGTCGAAATACAGTTAAAACAGCACTTAAAGATCCAACAAGTAGTGCCTTGATTTTATTCCCATCAAAAGCTGCTGACATATATTCTTGCCGCAATTTTAAGAGAGTGCTTTTGAGTACGTATTCACATTCATGACGTAAATGCTGATTGGTTAACTGCATAGCTACAAAAGGATCTTCTCCAAAGAGGATTTTGTGACTTTGTTTTATATCAGAAAATTCTATTGGAAATACATCAAGAGATTTAAGCAGTCTTTCCTTCGTAAACATGAGAGGTACTGGATGACCTGCTTTTACCCATTTTCTTATTGGTTTTGTTAAGGCGCGTAGATGACTAAAGGTAAATGAATTAAATATGAGCAAAATATTGTAATCTGAATGTTGCCTTGTCATTTCACCAGTAACCGTAGAGCCATAAAGTATGATACTTATAAGATCAGTTCCATATGCCTCTTTTATCTGTTCAACAAATTTATCTAACATTTTTTCCTCCTGAAGTAGTAAATGGTAAATTGTAAATAATAAATAGTAAAAGGGACTGTACAGTGCACAATATCTGTTTACAGTTTAAGAAAACATTAGTATCAATTTAACTACAGATTCACACTGATGAACGCGGATAAAAAAATAATCTAAAACATGTGATTATTTGCAAAAATATTATATTTTTAAGTATATTATAGTTTTAAGATGTTTAAAATCCATGTGAATCCGAGTGTATCAGTAGTTTCTTAATTGTATTTATAGTTGTTAGATTTCAATAAATATGTAAACACGACTTGTTAACAGTACAGGAGCACGAATCACGATAAATTTACAGAAACACCGGACCACTTGCAACAACTATGACAAAAGATTTTCTATGCATTTGTTTCTGCTAGTGTCCAGTGCTCCAGTGATCAAGTATACTGTTCACTTGGTTACTCCAATCTTTCCTTTCCTACGGTTGCCGACATCATCACTGAGTACATAAAAATAGATCCCCGGTGCAATTGTATGACTATTTTTATCTTTCATATCCCACACAAAACCTTCTGCAGAGAGTTCTTCTGCTTTAAGTTCTCGTACAAGCTCCCCACCTGTGGTGTATATCTTGAGTGTTGTTTGGTCAGGGAGATTTTTAATTTTAATAGTTTTATTTTTAGACTTCGATAAACTCAATGGGTTTGGATAGACAATGACATCATCAAACGAATTTCGTGTAAAAGAAACCATAATAGTGTGAGAACTTAAAACCTCATTGAACGTATATGAACTACTATTGCCACTGGCAATGCCATTGACGCTAACCTCTTGCACCCGATACCCAGGATTAGGTTTCATGGCAAAGGCAATCGTGTCTCCACTATAGATGCTTATGATGCCACTTGGTTCAATTGTACCGTTACTTTGCGCAGATGCAAATATATTACAATATCCCTGATCCACTTCCCACGTTGACATTCCCGATTTTCCGGAGGTAATGCACCGATAACATTTACTGCCTGCTTTATAAATATCGCCCGCAAAACCTGCTGGTTTATCATTTAAAACATCATCACCTTCATCACCAATGATAGTTCTCAGTTTCGGGTGTTTCCAAAAGACACCGCTATCTAATGAAACATCATAATCAGAAGCAAATCCAGTTGAATTTAATGGAATGCTAAAGTTATTTTGATCAAGAACAGTGACACGAAATATTGACACATTTGTGTCTGGGCTAAGCGCATCTTTCCAGTTAGTTTGCGAAATTCTATCCCACATGATCTTGTTGCCGGTGGTTAAACCGTGGTTTGGATAAGTAATAATTGTTGGACTATCTCGAGTTATTGCCCAGGGGTGATATGATCCTTCTCGGGGAATAAATGTGTTTCTTGTTGGTGGTTGTATATCGCTGTGAACAAAATTATTATCTGCTTTAGTCGTAGTCCAATTACCTATTCTCAAAATACAGTCATCAGCATCGACAGTTTTAAATCCGTTAAATGTCATGAGATACGGGGTAGAAAACGTACATTGAGTTACTGACCAGTCATAAGAGCCATAATCATCACGGCCATTGAGAGTAAATGGTGTAGATTTTACTCCATCAATTTCGCGGCATTCGTTATTAAAAGTACAATTATCAACGATTAGTTTGGCATTACCATAGCTATAATGCATTATGCCTGCATCTAATTCTCGTGGGAAAGTGCAATTTTTGAGTGTAATAACATCATTTTTATCTGTGTCTTTGATGGGAACTCGAAATCCAAAAAACATAACATCAGGATAATTAACTAATTTATTAATTTTTTCTGATATGGTAAACGTGCAGCTTGTGAAATTTGCCGTGAACCGAGCATCATTATTTTGTTCAACAAAGCAGGCACCCAAATATCCTTGGGGAGTTACTGTAGGCTGAGCAACGAAATAACAGCCGTCAAAACTAAGTTCTTTCCATCTTTTTATGGGATAACATTGTTGATCTGAAGGCCAGGTGGTAAAATAAAAAACGCAATCCCTAAATTCACCAATTCCATTTTCACCTCCGTACATTGATGAATGGAGCCTTCCGAGTTTATCAGGGTATTGTCGCAAACGCTCGGCATACACATAAGAACTTGAATTCTCACTCAATCCAGTCAGAAACATTCCTCCATTTAACGTAACATCTCTAAACTCATAATGGTTTGGTTTGTAGTTTGGTTTATCGGCTTCTCCGTGAAATCCGCCGACACAATAACTATACCCTTCATAAGTAACAACATTCTTTACATTGACAATGGTGTTTTGACCAGTACTTGAAATACTTCCACGATAATTGTGTTCAAAAATAATGTTATAAAATCGTGCGTCTATATTGCTGCCAATCCAGCATCCGTCTGATGTTGTAAATTGAATGCGGCAATCTTGAATTGCCATTTTCATTCGGTCGGTTGATGTTGCACCCAAACTAATGAGCATTCTGTGTTCCCAACCAAGTAAGCCTTCGCCATGATATCCTCCATCAAGAATAAGATTTCTAAATATCATTCCCCAGGTAGATGCTGATGCATTAAATTCTTTCCATTGATTAAAAAACATTCGCGGTTGTGGTTGAGGAGCACTCGTAGAAAAAAACAGCCTACTTTGAGGTCTTTCTGGATTGGTGTATGGGCTATTTGCACCCATTAAAGTAATGGCATTGGTGTTCAATGGTGGATTGATTGATATCAATGGGGCACTGACACTTGCATTAAGCAGATAATTACCTGTTGGAAAATAAATCAAAGTTCCGTATGTGCTTGGAATATGATCTTCCACATAATCAAGGATTGCTTGGAATGCAGTTGTGTTATCTTGTAAGCCATCACCGATGCAAGGAGCAAGTCCGGCAGGAGGGGAGCTCACATCAATAAATATATCGCGATCGTTATCGAAGATAGTAAGAGAACAACTACTGGTACCTATGCTTGCATTTTGTGGAGTAGAAAGAGTAATTGTCAATAGTTCATCAGTTTCCACAACATCATCATCAATAACATAAACAGCAATGCTTTTTGTTGTTGTCCCAGGTTCAAAACGGATATTTCCATGGGTCGTTTTTGTACTTATTGATGAGAGAGCATAATAATCTTGCCCAGTACCAAAATCTTCAAACTGTGCAACGCCATTGACTAGATCATAGGAAACTTCAACAACTTGATTTGATAGTTCTGAAAGCTGTAGCTCAACATCAACTTTTCCTGCAGCAACATCTTCATTAATGGTAGTTGAGCTGGAAGCAAAGCTAATAATTGGCAAAGCATCTATTTGAGCAACCCATAGAGCAATAACAAAAATGTTTAGACAAATATTCGAGAAATATTTTAGTTTCATAATGTAAATTAATTTATGGGTACACAAAACACAAGCAGCCAATCACAAATTTATGAGTATCACGGGTGTCACAGGTATTACGAGTCTCACGAGTTGAGGAATTTAATTTTAATTCAAAACCTTATGAACAGGTGAACTCGTCAACTCGTAAACCTGTTTTTGTACCTACTCGTGATACACGTGAACACGTGGCCTCGTGAACTCACTTGGTCACTCCGATCTTCCCTCGTTTCTTGTGTCCATCAGGATCGCTGATGTAGTAGATGTACACTCCCATTGTGATGTCGTTACCTTTCTCGTCTTTGCCATTCCAGCTTGCATTACCGCTTGTTCCATCATTCTCAGTTGTCCCGGGTTCAAGTGTCTTTACTAACTGCCCGTCAATTGCATAAATCTTTATGGTTGCGTTTTTTGTAAGATTGAAGAATTTTATTGTATTGTTGATTGCTTTCTTAAAGGTTATTGGGTTAGGCGTTACCATGACATTGCTCAGATCCCCGGGAATTCGTAATCATGGT
>ADZX01000366.1_pt1 | contig 17618 bp, 22 predicted proteins | sample 349688 | NCBI WGS metagenome assembly ADZX01 (sample SAMN00713648, study PRJNA49615) | sediment metagenome | isolation source: Carrizo shallow lake | place: Spain: near Madrid | collected 2007-02-15 | depth 25 m m | reverse complement strand
GTCGACGGATCTATTTTTGGCTCCGATTATAAAAAGATCGGGATCGCTTTTACCAGCATAATGGTTTAAAATTTGCGTTGGCGTATCTCCTGTGCTTGCCATACCATCAAAATAGCTCATTCCTCTCTCTTTGATTTTTTGTACATAATCAAACTGTATCGTAGTGTTTAAAAAATCATTTGATACAACTTCTATGCCTTCTACGGCAATAGGTATCATTTTTGTATCATTTGGAGTAATCCATGGATTTGTTGTTAAAAATCGCCCAGTTTTTGTTTTTGTTCTAGCAAAATCATAACCCATGTAGAGTTGTGCCAATGTGGTAAACCCTTCTCCATATTTACTGCCAGTATCTCTTAAAAACAAATCTTTACTAGTGGTTGCGGTTGCACCATCTTCTGGGTCTGTGATGTTAAAGGCATTTTGTGTAGTGTAAAGCCCACTTCCTAGAGTAAATCCATAATATGGAGCCGTTTTATAAAGGATACTTCCACCTATGGCAAATCCACTAGCATCCTCTCCATTTTTACCAGTTACACTATTGTCCTCCCAGTCGGTCAAGAAGTATTGCATTCTTATGCGTCCTTCCCACTTCCCATTTTTAAATGCATCTGCTATGGTCTCGGCTGCTTGTGCAGATACCATTGTTATCAATATTGCCATACTGAATTTTTTCATGAGTTTTCCTTTATTGTGGCAATATATAACCATTGGCTCTTAAAATCTCTTTTGCTTTTGGTGAGCTCATAAATTTTAAAAACTTTTTAGCAGCTATTTGATTTTCTGGGGACCCATTTTTCAGCCCTACCATTGCTTGGTCTATTTTATTGTACGACTTATGATCAACCTCTACCCATTTGCCTACATTTTTCATTTCAGGACTTAAAACTACTGATTTTGCTATAAAACCAACATCAACAGCTTTGGTTGTTACATATGCCCCAACTTGAGAGATAGATTCAGCAATAACAAGTTTTTGTTCTACTGATTTATCCACTTTGTAAAATTTCATTGTATTCATAGCCTCTACACCATAAGGAGCAGTTTTTGGATTTGCTATGGATATTTTTTTGACACTAGGATCTATAACTACCTTAACGCCCTTGGTTAAATCCGCTCCTGTACTACTCCATAAAACAAGTGCGCCATAAGCATAAATTTGTGATGGAGCAGTTGTATATCCAGCTTTAGCAAGTTTTGCAGGGTATTCTACATCTGCCGATAGAAATGCATCAAAAGGAGCACCACTCATAATTTGTTGTGTTAATTTTCCAGAAGCTCCTGTAATTATTTTAACTTTTATATTTGTACTCTTTGTAAATTCTTTAGCTATATCATCAAGAGCATATTTTAAATTAGCAGCAGCAGCCACAGTTATAGTTTGGCTCCAAGCCATAGACGCAACAACAGACAAAACTAAAAGCATCTTAGATAATCGTTTCATAGTATTCCCATATATATTTCATTACATAACGAAAACCATAATGCAATAAGCGTTCCATTCATAGTTAAACTATCAATAATAGAAGATTTATTTGGTTTGAAAAGTACCGTTATATATAAAATAATACATTGATAAGTATTTTAAAGTCTTTAAATGGCACAAAATATTTTCTTTTATGTTAAAAAAGAAATTAGATAGCTATTTGATATAGATGTTTTTTACTAAGAATATATATTTTATTGCACATTTTACATCCCTATGAGGATATGCTCTTTTCCAAAAACACCATAAGCTTCCATTCCTGCCACTAGATTTGATACTTCACTGTTGTTATTTAGAGCCACAAGCATAAAGCCATCATCACTTTGCAAGCCTATCTCGCTTCCATTTTTGTTTTGATTTATATATGATATTTTTCCTTTTATAACATTTCCTTCTTCTGTGTTCAAAGTAGCAGTTATCTTTATATCATTAGCTTTGATGATGGCATATATATTTTGACTTTTGGAGATACCCATATTTTTAAGTGATTTTGTTGTTATGGTAGAGGCAAGAATAGTATTTTTTTTGAAAGCAAGAGTTATTTCGCTTGATATGTCGTTTGATTTTATATCTACAACATCACATAAAAATTGGTTTCTAGCACTAGTGGTTAAAAATGTACGATTTAATATAGTTTGCAATTTCTCAGGGCTATCTCCAGCTTCTTTAAATCTATTTATAAACTCACGATGAAGTTTATCAAATTTCTCAAATGTAGCAATCATCTCTTTGGCATAAGGGGTTAGGATAGTTCCTCCTCCACCTTTACCACCAATCTGCTTTTCTAAAAGTGGCTCAGAGGATAGTTCACTCATCTGTTTTAATGTATCCCATGCAGCTTTGTAGCTCATCTTCATAGCTTTGCTTGCACTGTGAATTGATCCTATCTCATCAATCTTTTTTAGAAGCTCTACCCTGCCCCCACCTAAAAATGCTTTACCATTGACATTGAGCCAAAATCTACCATCAAGTTCAATCATCACTTTTTATTCCTTTTTAAAACTATATTGCAAACTCATCAAAACTAACTACTTCAATATCTCCTATAATATCATTTTCATTATAAGTTATAAGTTTATATTTTTTGCCCACTTTTTTGAAATTTTCAATTGCTGAAATTTCTCTCTTTTTTGTTTTTGAATCATCTATATTATATGATACCTGATATAGAGTATTGTCTGCGTAGAAATCTATCTCTAGAATATCTTTTAAATAATACAAAGAATCGTATCTTTGGTTCAAGAGATTAAATACCATGTTTTCTAATTTTGCCCCAAGATTATTGCTATTTTTTGGTGCGATTTGTAAAAATCCATTGTCTAGAATATAAATTTTTTTTGCTGATTTTATCTGCTCTTTGGCTTTATTGTGAAATCTATCAAGTCTTTTAAGTAAAAATACATCTTCAAAATAGTTGATATACTCTTTTATGCTTTTATCGCTTATGTCAAAAATTTGTGATAATGTGCTAATATTAATAATATTTGTAGCATTTGAAAGTAGGTAAAAAAAGAGTTTTTCAATTTGGTGAGCATTTCTTATATTGTATCTTGGAATAATGTCTTGATAAATAATATTTTTTGCATAGCTTATAAGAATTTCTTTTTTGATTGTTTCATCAGGAGCCGTAAATACTTCATAAAATCCGCCCCATTTGAGATATTCATCTTTTGCAATGGCTATTTCTATACGATTTGATATTTTTTCTATCTCGTTACCATGTGGCACATTTTTTGTAGTTTAGAAATTCACTAAATGAAAAAGTATCAAGATGAATATTTAATGCCCTACCACTTAAAAGAGTAGCAAGTTCGCTTGATAGCATAGAAGAGTTCGATCCAGTAATAATAAATTTTATGTTACTACTTTCGTACTTGCTTTTAATATACACTTGCCAAGAGTTAAAATATTGTATTTCATCAAAAATTATATACGTTTTGCCTTGAGGATTATTTAGTTTAAGATACTCTTCATAAATACTATCAAGATAAAGCGGACTATCTCTATATTCCAAAAACATAGGTTGTTCTAAATTGACAAATAAAATATTAAGAGGATTAACCCCGCTTTTTATAAGATAAGCTATCGCTTGTTTGGCTAAAGTGCTTTTTCCGCATCTTCGTATGCCAGTTATGGTGATAATTTGTTTCAATGCAAGATATGATATAAGTTGCGAAAGTTTTTCTCTTGGCACATAGTCGTAAGTCTTCTTATGCCAATGTGGATTTTGTTCAATAAGTAAATTTTTCATTATATTTCCTAAAAAATATGAATTTTTCGTAACTATACTTCCGAATTATAACATATTTTTCAGAATTATGAGTATTTTTTACTTCATTTCATATTTTTATAAATATCCACCAAGCACTCTATAAAATCATCATGATCATTCGGAGCTTTAGCTACACGATAGTCTACAATACCTATCTCGTCTGCTAAATGACGATACTCGATATCAAGCTCGCACTCTGTTTCTGAGTTGTCTATCGTAAATGCCACAGGAAAAACAATCACTTTTTTATCTTTAAACTCGTGAAGTTTTTCATCCATATAAGGACGAAGCCACTCTATTGGTCCAAGACGAGATTGGTATGCCAAATGTGTATCTGCAAATTTTATTCCACTCTTGTTTAGAGATTTTTTTGCCATTTCTACTGTTTGTATGATATGCTCTTGATATAAATCACCTCTGTCTATAATCTTTTGAGGCAGTCCATGAGCAGAAAATATCAACTCAAACTCACTTGCATCATCATTTCCAAGAGCCTCTTTTATTTTTTCTACTATGGAGCTTATGTAAAGCGGATGTGTTTGATAGCAATCAATGGTTTTTATTTTATCCCCAATACCCAGTTTGTTTGCCATGTCAAATAAGTCATCAAAAGAAGAGAGCGTTGTGGTATTTGAGTGTTGTGGATAGAGAGGAATCGCATATATCTCATCATGGTTTTTTATCTCACTAATTATATCTTTGGCAAATGGCGGTGTATATCTCATAACCATATAGACATCCGCATCAACTTTTATTTTTAGCTTATCTATGAGTTTTTGAGTGTGTCCGACAAGTGGTGATTTTCCACCAAGCAGTTTGTAGTTTGCTTTTGCACTATTGAGTCTTTTTGCAATGATTATCTTTGATATCAACCAACGCAAAGGTTTTGGTGCAGATATGATTTGAGGGTCGTTGAACATGTTATGTAAAAACATTTTTACTTCATCTAGGTTGTTTGGACCACCCATGTTTAAAAGCAGAATTGCTTTTTTCATACCACTACTCCAATTTTTATTTTTATGTTATCATATTTTTATATAAAAGTGTAGTTTTATGGACTAGATTTTGTATCGCAAATTCTTTTTTATCATTTTTTGGATAAAATCACTCCAAATTTTAAGAATATTATATAAAGGAAACAAGTGAAAGTAACTGTAAATAAAATAGACGAATCAAATATGCTTTTTAGTGCAACGATACTACAAGCAGATTTAGACAAAGAGATAAACAAATTGGCAAGTGGTGCCGGAAAAAGCATTAAAGTTGATGGGTTTAGAAAAGGCAAAGTTCCAGCTCATGTTGTAAAAAAACTTCATGGAGAAAAATTAACTCAGGATGCAGAGGGTGAAGCAATCAGAAATATTTTAAATGAAGGTAGCAAAGAAGCAGGACTAAAACCAAACGACATTATAGGCGAACCATTCTTTAAAAAATTCGATAAAAATGCAAATGGTATTGAAGTAGAGATAGAGGTATCCATCAAGCCTGTTTTTGAATTGGGCGATTACAACAGCATAGTAACAAAACCAGCCAAACCAAAAATTACAAAAAAAGCAATTGATGAGAGAGTAGAAGGACTTATCAGCGCTCAAGCACCTTTTGAAAAAATAACAGAAGATAGAGGTTTAATTAGTGGTGATATGGCAGTTATTGATTTTGTTGGAAGCGTTGATGGTGTAGAATTTGATGGTGGTAAAGCAGAAAATTTTTCACTTAAAATAGGTTCAGGTCAATTCATCCCTGGTTTTGAAGATCAAACAGTTGGAATGAAAACAGGAGAGACAAAAGTCGTAAAAGTAAAATTCCCTGAAAATTATGGCGCAGCAAATTTGGCTGGTAAAGATGCGGAATTTAAAGTAACTTTGCACGAAATAAAAGCAAAAACTACCCCTAAGCTTGATGATGAATTGGCTGCAAAACTTCTTCAAGGAAAAGAGGGCGCAAATGTAGAAATGCTAAAAGAGCAAATTACAGAGCAACTCCAAAGAGAAGAAATTTCAAAGAAATATCATGAAGAGTTAAAGCCTGCTCTTGTTGAAGCCCTTGTTGCAAAATACTCTTTTGCATTACCAACAAACATAGTAGAACAAGAGATAGACGCAAAGCTAAATCAAAAAGCAAGCCAAATGAGCAAAGAGGAAATCGAAGAGCTTAAAGGAAATAGTGAAAAAATCAAAGCTATGAGAGAAGAGCTAAGAGGCGAGGCTAGTGACAGCGTTAAAGCTACATTTATAGTTGATGCGTTGGCAAAGGCTGAAAATATATCAGTAAATGATCAAGAAGTTTCACAAGTTATATATTATGAGGCGATGATGTCTGGGCAAGATCCACAAAGAGTTATGGAGTATTACAATAAAAACAATCTTCTTCCAGCTATAAAAATGGGTATAGTTGAAGATAAACTATTTTCTAAACTTCTTGGGTTAGAAGAGTAAAAATCCAAAGGAAAAACCAATGAGTTATGTTATCCCTTATGTTATAGAGCAAACAGGTCGCGGAGAGAGAAGTTATGATATATATTCTAGACTTCTCAAGGATAGAATCGTAATGCTAAGTGGCGAAGTAAATGATCAAGTAGCATCAAGCATTGTTGCACAACTTCTTTTTTTAGAGGCTCAAGATCCAGATAAAGATATATATTTTTACATAAACTCTCCAGGAGGAGTTGTTACAAGTGGGCTTAGTATGTTTGATACTATGAACTATATCAAGCCAGATATCGTAACTATTTGTATCGGACAAGCAGCATCTATGGGTGCATTTTTGCTTGCTAGTGGTACAAAAGGCAAAAGATATGCCCTACCAAACGCTAGGATAATGATACACCAACCTTCTGGCGGAGCACAAGGACAATCTACAGATATTCAAATACAAGCCAAAGAGATACAAAGACTCAAAGATACTCTAAATGAGATATTATCAAAGCAAACTGGAAGAACAAAGAAACAAGTTGAAGCAGACACTGAAAGAGATAATTTTATGTCAGCAGATGAAGCTGTAAAATATGGTTTGATTGATAGGGTTTTAACTAAGAGTTTATAATGATACGAGACATTGTAGTATATCCAGACAAAAGACTTAAAGCCGTATCAAAAGAAGTAATTGACTTTAATAGTTCTCTCCATGTGCTTTTGGATGATATGTATGAAACAATGGTAGCTAAAAATGGAGTAGGGCTTGCCGCTATTCAAATAGGTGTTGATTTAAGAGTTCTTATCATAAATATTCCCATAAAAGACAAAGAAAAAGGGCAAGGTCAGCCAAAAGACAATACCCTAGAAGTTATAAACCCTATTTTTTTAGAAGAAGAAGGCAAAAGTAGATATGAAGAGGGGTGTCTTAGCGTTCCAGGATATTATGAATATGTTGATAGATATAAAAAAGTAAAGATAGAGTATCAAGATAGAAATGGTATTAAACACACAATCGAAGATGATGATTTTCTCTCAATCGCTATCCAACATGAGATAGACCATTTAAATGGAAGAGTTTTTATAGAAAAACTCTCTATCTTAAAAAGAAAGAAGTTTGAGAAAGAGTGGAAAAATAGAAAATCTTAAAAAATATGACAATATTTTACTCCACATTACCACAATACACATAAGTATAGCTTTCTTTGTCTTCTTCTGGATCCCATGTGATAAGTAAAGTTTTTCCTACTTTAGAGAGTTTTATATATCTGTTGAAGTAATACCCCTCTGATTCAATGCTTGCTTCTAACACAATATCGCCATTGCTTAATTCTTTATATGCTGTTATCACACCATCGTCATCATATCCTTCGTATCTGATAAGAATATTTGTATAGTGATTAACGGATTTTATCTTACACACCTAATAAAATTAGATGCATCCTTGGATTGTGAAAATCCACGACCATTACCAAAACTCAAATCCCATTCTTCTGATTCCTCAGACAAGTACGGAGAACTAGCCCAATAGCGTTCCTTAATAGTGGCATTTTTAAATCCAGCTTTTATAGAAGGATCTTTTCTTATATCTATTATTGATTTGAGTTCATCCATATCTGGAAGTCTCCAATCGCTATATCCTGCATATACTAAATTTTCGCAATAGCTTAATGCATAGTTCCAGTTGCCAGCCTTTCCTTGATTGTTATTTTTATAAAATGCACCGATTTCCATCATAGTATATGGCTCATCTTGCCACATAAGTCCTGTGGATTGGTCCATAAAGGTTCTTTGATTTATATCTTTTTGTTTTAATACTTTTGTGTTATTTTTGATGTGTGTGCTTGTGTTTGAATTGTTCTTCATACATTGTAAAAATACTTGCTGCCTCCAAGCTTTTGATTTATGCTGGGCATAAGCCAATTCATTGGCGTATGCACGACACATATAAAATTGGTTATTTGCAAATAAAATTGTTGGGAATGTGCTCAAAACTATAAATAAAAATAGAAAATACCTTTTCATAATTGTCCTTCGTATAATGCATTTATTAGTCAATCTTAAAATATTGATTGAAGTTCTATACTTAATAGCCCTGTTGTTTTCTTAATTTAATTAGTATTTTGTGTAACCTTTTTCTTCCAAAGATTTAAACAAAAAACAATCGCCTAAGCTACATGCTTGTTTTGCATCTTTCATGGTAGATTTTAAATCGCCCTTAAATGCAAATGATAATGCACGATTACTATAGGCCTTGGCATAATTCGGATTTAAATTAATTGCTTTTGTATAATCTCTTATGGCGGAAGTGTAAGCTTTGAGATAACTATATGCAAGCCCACGATTGCCATATGCTTCAGCATAATTCGGATTTAATCCAATAGCACTCGTGAAGTCTCTTATGGCCGATGAATAGTCTTTCATCATTATGTATGAAAATCCACGATTATAATATACAGCATCAACATCGTCTGGGTTTAACTTAATAGCTTTTGTATAATTTTCTATCGCCGATGAGTGATCTCCAAGTTGTGCATATGAAATTCCACAATCAGAATAAACATAAGCCTCATTCGCTCCCAACTCTTTGGCGTGCAGATAATCTTTTATTGCAGACTTATAATCTTTTAATTTTCGAAATGAATTTCCTCGTTCATAAAAAGCTTCACTAGAATCTGGATTTATTTCAATTGCTTTTGTAAATTCTTCTATGGCATCAGCATAACGATTAGACTCAAAATATGAATAACCCATTTTGTAATGCTTTATAGCTTCTGAAATATTATATCCAATTGAATTTGTCGGTTTATTGTAAATGCCTCCATAGAATGAACTCTTTTCTATGTCTTTCCTGAGTGCTACTATGCCTTTTTCTAAAATATCATCATTTTTGTTTTCATTTTTTGCCACAACATATTGCTTATTAAGCAAGTCAAGTTCGGCTCTTGCTTCTGTAATATGTTGATTTGCTATTTTGCTTTTAAAAGGATCATTCCCAAAGAGATCAACTGTTGCTTGACACACCCCAATCAATCTTTCTAGGTTTGTCTTATAGGCAATAGTATAATTTTGTGTTTTTTGAGCCGCATCTCTTGCTTCTTTGATTGGATTAGTAGTATTGCAAAATACCATCTTTCCATCCCCTTCATAAACAGACCCATCCAATAAAGAATCCCATGATTCTGCAGATGAAACACCTGATATAAAAAGTAAAATTATGACTATTTTTTTCATATCATATTTCCTATTTATTGTTAACAATTAATTTAATATCATCAACCGATTTAATTTCTGGGGAATATTGGCTAAAGTCTATACAAGCATTTGCTCTGTCTCTAACTTCATCCATTGTCTTTTGAGCATCCCATGTAGGAAATAAATAATTTTCTTTTTATACATCACAACATGAGAATCTATCCTGTTTGGCATATCATACCCAAGATATTTGAATTGACATTTATTGCCCTCAAGCCCAGTTTTTTTGAATCTATACTCAGGATTACAATAATTACTCCAAGCATTATAGTTAACCGTAGGAATACCAAGAAGGTTATTATCATATCCACTGATATCACTTCCATCTGCTATCACAAAGTATGGATATCCTCTTTTTAAACTCTCTTTAGATGCCACATATAAAAAAGCATTTCTCGTACACTCTAAAGCAATAGGGGCATCTTTTTTATATTCTGGTTTCATAAACAATTGACCAAATGCAAAACTCCAAAAAGCATTCTCTTTATTGTCTCCTTTATATGTACTCATTATCGGAACATAAGGACCACTACTTCCACACCCACCAACAAGAGTCCCAACCATCAAGGTTGTTATAAAATATAATATTGTTTTTTTCATCTCAAAGCCTTTTCTTGATCTTCTTTTGCAAATTTTATCCATACATCTTCATTCATCATTGTATTTGATACAACAAGTGTCATAAGTCTTGTTCTATCATCACCTTCATTACACTCTGTAACATATAGATACTCATTATCTGATATTGCTGCATTTACTGCCATACCAACCGCAACAGTAGCAACACCGACAGCAAGACCTTCTTTTAGCCCTTTGGCCATATTAGCTCCTGCATCTCCTATACCAACAACTGATCTCGCGGAACCTTCAATAAATGCCTTTGAATTTAGTGCAACAAGAGCAGCATCTGTAAGACCTTTAGATATTTCAAAGTTCTGTTGTGCGTAGTCAATCCTTTTCCCTTGAAATACAACATGAGGTGTATTCGTACATTTTTTTTCCATTGTATTTGCTGTTATAACCATTAAGTTTTCACTATAGCTGTCTGCTATTGTAATTACTGGTAATAAAAACAATAGTGATAAAAGTTTTTTGCTCATACTTCACCTTTTAATTATTAAATTTAACTTTATATATAAAATTGATGAAAAAATTAATAACAGAATAAAATTAATTAACTTCTTATATAAATGTAAATATCACAATGTGTCCTAAACAATAGCCCCTGAACTATCGCACCCACTCGCTTATCATAAAACATACAGGCTTCTCATAAGAATCAAGACGACTACCACTTTTTGTGTTTTAATAAAAAGTAGAGGGTATTAAAGTAATTAAATTTTATGATATAATAAATCAAAAAAGGAGTCTTTGTGAAATCTTTACACATTAATATACCAAATAACACTTTGGCTCAGAAAGTTATTTGGCTCTTAGAGCATTTCAAAGATGATGGCATCGAGATAATTCAAAGCGATATGCAAAAAAATGAAGAACATCCAAAAAGTATCGATTTTGGCGAATATAAAGTAAAAAGTTTTGCAGATTTTGACGGACTTACATATCAACACAAGTTAAGAGATGAGTGGCTCTAAAAAAATTCTACTTGACACCAATGCTATTATTAATGCTCTCAATAAAAACCTTGTGTTGCCAGAAAATAGATTTATTATATCAATAATTACAGAGATGGAATTACTTTCTTTTCCAAAAATCACTAAAATAGAAGAACAAACAATAAAAACACTACTCAAAAATTTCGAAATAATAAATATAGTAAACGAGATCAAAGAACTTACCATTGAGCTAAGAAAACAATATGGTTTGAAAATGCCTGATAGTATTATTTGTGCTACCGCACAAATCAATAATGCTACTTTGATTTCGGACGATAAACAGCTTGCTAAAGTTGATTTATTGGAAGTAATAGGGCTAGACGAATTTATCAAATCTTAAAAAATATGACAATATGACATATTTTTAGCATATTTTCAAAAAATTGTACATAATTTTACTATAAAGCCAATTATGAAAGTAAAACTATGAGCAAAGAAAACGAAATACTACCAATAGACAAAGAACCAACTATCATAAATAGACTCACTTGTGCGACACTAGAAGGGGTTAGTTCTAAGATTATAGAGGTTGAAGCAACATTCACCAAGGGACTTCCTGGATTTGCTGTAGTTGGACTTGCTAGCAGTGATATACAAGAAGCAAAAGAGAGAGTCAAATCAGCCCTTCTTACAAATAACTTTACATTTCCTCCTTTAAAAATTACCATCAATCTAAGTCCAAGCGATTTGAAAAAAAGCGGAACGCATTTTGATTTGCCAATCGCACTTTTAATCGCTCTAAATAAACAAACCATACAAAAAGATGGACTTTTTGTTTTTGGAGAATTGGGGCTGGATGGTAAAGTAAAAAGTAGCTCTATGCTTTTCCCAACCATTTTATCATTAAAAGAACAAGGTGTTATAAAAGAAGCTATAGTTCCAAAAGAAGCCATAGAGTATCTACGGTTTATAACAGACATCAAGTTTATTCCCGTTGATACACTTAGTGAAGCTCTCGATGTGGTAAACAAAGAAGACTATGCTTATGCATCAGAGACTTTTGAATATAACTCAAAAAGTTTTAATGCTGGTGGGCAAAAATATTATTATGATGAAAAATATGAAGGTGATTTTTTTGATATAAAAGGTCAACATATCGCAAAACGTGCATCGCTTATATGCTCTGCTGGTATGCATAACTTTTTAATGGAAGGAAGCCCAGGGTGTGGCAAAAGTATGGTTGCCAAAAGACTTAAAAGTGTTTTGCCTCCACTTAATCAAAACGAGATACTTTCTATAGCCAAGCATCAATTTTTAGATGGACAAACCCCTCTTTTTGATGCTATCCGCCCTATTCGTTCTCCTCATCACACAGCTACAAGTGCATCTATATTTGGAGGTGGCTCAAACCAAGCTAGAATAGGTGAGGTGGCACTTGCACATAATGGAATACTATTTTTTGATGAACTTCCACATTTTTCAAAAAATATACTTGAGGCATTAAGGGAACCATTGCAAGATAGAAAAGTTCATATAGCTAGGGTTAATGCCAAGATAGAATATGAATCAGATATTATGTTTGTTGGAGCTATGAATCCATGCCCATGTGGAAATCTACTCTCTCGTAGCAAACAATGTAGGTGTAGTGATATAGAGATAAAAAGATATCAAAATAGGCTAAGCGATCCTTTTTTGGATCGTATAGATATATTTGTAACTATGCAGGAAGTTAGCAAGGAGGATAAATCAGATATTACATCGAGCCAGATTCAAGAAAAGGTTATAAAGGCTTTTAAAAAACAAAAAAACAGGGGACAAGAGAGATTAAATGGCAAACTAAAAGAAGAAGAGATAGAGAAATACTGCTTACTAGAAGACGAAGCAAAGGCTGTACTTGATAGTGCTATTATGAGGTTTGCACTATCTCATAGAAGTATTGCTAGTATTAAAAAAGTTGCACGAACCATCGCTGACCTTGAGGAGCATGAAATGATAGCAAAAAGCGACATTTTAGAAGCTCTTAGCTATCGAAGGAGAAAAAGTTAATTATTTTTTTATTTCCGCTACTACAACGCCTCTAAAGTCATTTAGCTTAAACCCATTTGCTAAATCTTTTGGATAATATTTTTTGATTTTTGCAACTGTTTTTGGATTCATAGTATTCATATCTCCATGGCATGCAAGACATGGTTGTAAATTTGCTAAAGGCTGATATACTCTATACCCATTTTTTGTTTTTATCATAACAGGGGAGATGCTTTTTGAAGCTATCATTTGATTCATGACTTGTTTGTCTATATTGTCTGGTTTGTTTAATACATTTCTGTATTTAATAGCTGTTCTTCTGATTTTAATATCTGAAGAGAGTTTTTTGTTGTAATCTTTGGTAAGCTCCTGAGCAGAAGCACTACACATATCCATACCGCTCTCGCCAGTTGGATCTGCCTTTAGAGAACTCATAAGAAGAGGTTTTATTAAATTTACAAAATCATTGATTTTATTAATCGCATCTGCTTTTATAGATTCTTCTTGTGATAATATTTTTGGTTGCACATCTTTATTTTGAGTTACACTTTGGTTTACGCAGCCACCAAGCATAAACAGAGCAGGTATAATTAATAGTTTATTCATTTTTATAGTTCCTTATATATTTTGTAGGATTATAACAATTATAACTTAAGCCATTATTGAAACATGAATACTAGAGACCCACAAGAGCGACTAGTCGCGAGAACCGTCTGTTGAAGACCTAATTTAAAGCTTTGCTTTTAATTTGAGAATTAATTAAATGATTAGATAACAATTATAACTTAATCAAAAAATTTCGCAAACTATTTTGTTACTATAAATCCACCAACAATAAGCCATATAAACATACCAAGAGCAGTCAATAGTGGTGCAGAGCCAAGACCTTTAAATTTTGAGAATTTTGTCCCCAGCCCAAGAGCACTCATCGCCATGGTAAGCAAAAAAGTATCTATAAAGTTAATTCCATCCACAATATCTTTTGGAACTAAACCCAAAGAGTTGAATCCAGCTACAAGTATAAAATAAACAGCAAACCAAGGAATTACTATTTTTAATCCACCACCACTTTTTTCACTAGATTTAAACGACAACCAAAGTCCTAAAACTATCAGCATAGGAGCTATCATCATAACTCTTGTCATTTTTACTATCACGGCATCGTTTGTCATCTCTTGGGGTGCATTTGGAACAGATGAAGGCACGGCAACTACCTGAGCTACTTCATGAATTGTTCCACCTACATATATACCAAATTCTCTAGGAGTCATATGTAAAAAACCATTTGCATTTTCAAATATCCCAACATATAAAGCAGGGTATAAAAACATAGCAATAGTTCCAAATAATACTACCATAGATACAGCAATCGCTGCTTTATAGCTTTCTGATTCAAGAACAGGCTCGGTTGCCAAAACAGCAGCGGCTCCACAAACAGAAGCCCCAGCTGCATTAAGCAAAGATATATCTCTGTCCATTTTAAATACTTTTATTCCTATCCAAGAACCAAGTAAAAATGTAGAAATCAACATGATCGTTGAAACCAAAAAGCCGTCCATTCCAACGCCTATAATTTCTTGGAACGTTATTCTAAAACCATAAAATACGATAGCAAATCTAAGAATTCTTTTTGCCGAAAATGTTATTCCATCATCCCAGTTTTTAGGAAGTTTTCTCTCAAATGTATTGGCTATGACTATCCCTATTATTATACCAATGACGAGAGGCGATATGCCTATGTTTTCAAAAAAACTACTCCAAGAAAGCATAGTTGCGAAAAGTGCTATTAAAGCAACTATAATAATTCCTGGAGTATAATTTTTATTGTTTAAAAAAAATTGTTTCACAAAGATACCTTAAAGACATTAATTAGATATGATCTTCTATTATCATTATAGTAAAATTGTGGAATAATAATCAAATAAATAGAAAACTACTTATGTATCAGTTTTTTTGAATTAAACCAAGGGGGATATGTGGATATCACATTAAGACAGATAGAGATTTTTTTGAACGTTGTCGAGACGGGACACTTGACACAAGTTTCTAAGGATATGAATCTCAGCCAATCAGCAATTTCTATGTCTATAAAAGAGTTGGAGACTTCCATTGGGAAACCACTTTTTGACAGGATAAACAAAAGACTTACTTTGAATGAAGTCGGTAGATCTTTTCATAGCGAAATAAAACCACTATTTAAAAAGATTTTAGATATTCAAACAGAGTTTCAAAATTCACCAAACAAAGGTCACATAAGAGTAGGAGCGAGCACTACTATAGTTGATTATATAATGCCACAAGTTGTTAGTAGTTATATGGAAAATTATCCAGAAGTAAAAATTAACCTAAAAAATGGCAATACACAAGATATAATCGATAATGTAAAAGAAGGTCTTATAGATGTAGGCTTTGTTGAGGGAAATGTTAACGATTATGAAATCATAAAAGAAAAAGTAGGAGTTGACGAGCTAGTTATCGTAACTGCTGGAGAAGAGTTAAACCAAAGTTGTTTTATTGACTCTATAGCAGGTAAAAAATGGATAATTAGAGAAAAGGGCAGCGGAACAAGAGATATCTTTTTAAATTGCATAAAAGACAAAATAGATACTTTGAATATTTTTATGGAACTAAACCATACTGAATCTATCAAAAGTGTTTTGCAAAATAAAACAACATATGCTTGTTTATCAAAAATAGCAGTCGATAGAGAGATAAAAGATGGAAAATTATTTCGAGTAGACGTTAAAAAATTTGAATGCAAGAGAGAATTTTTTATGATTTATCATAAAAATAAATTCAAAAGACGGGCTATTTGATAAATTTACATTTTTTGCTAAAAAAATGATGGCTCAAATCCTAGAAGATAAATAAATCTTCTAGGAATATATGAGTTTTAAAGCATTTTCATAATCACTTCGATAGTTTATATTTGTAAAAATATCTTCATTATAAAATTTTAAAAAATTCTTCTACTTTGTTTGATAAGTGCATTTAGTTTATGATTGTCATCATTCAAAAATTTGATTGCATTGTTATAAATACCTCTTTTGTAAATTCCAAATAATGGTTCAATTCCATTTGGACTTTGTGCTATCAATGCATCACAATCTATATTTTGATCCAAAAAATCCAAAAGCCGTAAGATATCTTTTTCTTCAACCAAAGGCATGTCTACACTCAAAACAAAAAATGTATCATTTTTAATCTCATCAAACACAGAAACAAGCCCTACAAGCGGAGAACTTTGTTCATATTTATCTAGTATAAGACAAGGGCTAAAATCAAACTTATCACTCTTTGATGATATATAAACATTTTCAAAAATTTTCTCTAATTTACGATATCCAAATTCAGCAAGTGAGCTGTATCCTCCAAATGGAAGTAATGCTTTGTCCTCACCCATTCTACTACTTTTACCGCCAGCAAAAAGAATTGCAGGAATTTTAGATAGTTTTTTCATTTTTCTCCTTTATGCCAAGTAAAGATAAAAATGCCATAAACGCAATTAAAGATTGTGTTAAAAAAAGATATTCACCATAAAAATAACCCGCACTGATGGCGCCTATAGAACCCCCTAGCCCAAAAGCAATACCAAGATAGAACTGTTGAGCTAGTTTTTTTTGTGAGTAAAGATGAAATATATAACTAATAACTGCCGTGTGATACAAAGCAAAACTAAAAGCATGAAGAGACTGTGATGCAAATGCCATTGTTGTCGAAGCAGGATACAAATAAAGCATAGACCACCTGATAACCGTTATAAGTGTAGCAAATTTTATAATAGTCAATAGACTTTTATGAAGTAAAGGTCCTTGAAAATAAAGCATTATTACTTCACACAGTACACCAAAACTCCAAAGATAACTTGTAAGCTCTAAGCTTAGCCCATGAGATGTTTCATAGATTGTAAAAAAGTTATAAAAACCACCAAAACTAATTTGCATCAAAAAGAGAGAAATCCAAAGATATTTGTACTTTAAAAGAGAAAAACCAGAAGAGTTTTCTTTTATTTCTTTTTTCTTTTTATAATTATGCAAAGTTGCACTAATGCCAAAAAATAGTGTTAAAAATGCAGTTAATCCTAAAGAAAATAGTCCAATATTTGGAGAATTTAATATTTCACCAAGCACGAGTACTATAACCATAAAACCAATTGATCCCCAAAGTCTAGTTTTGCCATAACTAGATTTTGGTAACAGAGACAATACATAAGCTTCTATATATGGTAAAGATATTCCCATAGCCCCACCAAAAATGATATTACTGAGAAGATATCCCCAAAATCCATCAATTGTTATATAAAAAAGCCATATTGAAAAAACACTAAAAATCAAAGAAGCTACAAAAACTTTATATGTTAGTTCTAAAAAATACTTAAACATAAATGGCATCAAAAATCTCATCATAGGCGCACTGGCATAAATGATACCAACCTCATATGGTTTATATCCAAGATCGCAAAGGAGCGCGCGCTTGGTTTCGTCTTTGGCGTTCTTGCCTCTCTCATCGCATCAGGGGTCTGGTGGCTACTTACGAAGGTCTGGCCATACCTGAAAACCTGAGAATGAGGCCTAACCCTTCGCTGGAGCCGACTCGCACCGGCATGGCACTTG
>ADZX01000449.1_pt1 | contig 17921 bp, 21 predicted proteins | sample 349688 | NCBI WGS metagenome assembly ADZX01 (sample SAMN00713648, study PRJNA49615) | sediment metagenome | isolation source: Carrizo shallow lake | place: Spain: near Madrid | collected 2007-02-15 | depth 25 m m | reverse complement strand
ATCAGCCTGCGCGCGGACTGCTTCGTAGCGCTGCGCGGCAGCGACAGCGGCACGGGCGGCGGTCAACGCGCGGTCAACGACGTAGACGCGGTTGGGGTCGGTGGCCACACGGGTACGCTCAACCTTGAGGTCGGCGACCAGCTGCGCGGCGGTGCGGTCGTTGCGCCACAACAGGGGCGACAGTTGATTCGCCTCATGCAACCGATCACGCTTGGCCTCCGCGGCCAGCCTCGCCTGATCGGTGGCACCAAGCGCGCTGGCGTACTTCATGTCGCGGTCGATCTCGATGCGCTGCAGCGTCGCGGGGTTGTACGACGGCGCGGTCATGCTGCGCGGGCCTCGCGGTAGTGCGCCGCTGCGATGTCGTCCAGGCGTTCGGGCACGGTGCCACTGCGGCCCACGAGTGCGGCGCTGGCCTCGGCGCGGGTGTTGCGACGCTGCTCGCGGGTCGCATGCTCGTCACGCACTGCGGCGCGTTCAGCTTCAGCGAAACGGGCGTACGCGCCGGGCGAGATACCGGCGGCCTGCAGGGTGCGCGCCAGTTCGGGGTCGATGGGGGTTGTCATTTCGTTCTCTCGGAGTTGAGCGATCGCAAAACCTCGACCGCCTCTTGGGCCAGCACATGGGCAACGCCTGCTTTACCGAAACGAACGATCCGCATCGGCAGACGGCCCGACTCGGCTTCGTCAATTAACATTCGTTTCGAGATGCCAAGCGTTCGGGCGACCAAACCCACACGCCAAAAGATAGGGTGCGGGTCTGCCAGGTCGTTCGGAGTGCGCATTCCCGAATTCTCGGGTAACTCGCACAAATAGTTCAGCCGAAAAGTTTCGGTTTGAATGCGCAAGTAGTGCATTACGCGCTATCAAAGAAACGTGGGCCAGAAGTTCCCGGCCATCGAGCCTCTCTGGCGCCGCGCGGGAAGGTACTCTATGGAGCCTCAGTCACTGCTGCGAGAGTGCCCCGCGCGCAGCGTAGCGAGCCGATGGCGGGCCTCGCGGCGTGTCGGTGGTCATGGGTAGCCTGCGCGGCGATAGGCCCGCCACGGGCAGCAGCGGCGCGCGGTGGTTGGCGTGGTGGTCGGCGTGGTGGTCGGGCAGCAGCAGCAGCACGTGGTCGGTGCGTGGCCACACTGGCAGCAGCAGCAGCAGCGTGCCGGGGCTGGGCGCCGACGGGTCGTCAGTCGACCGTTGCGGCCGTGGTGCCGGCAGCCGCGGGCAGCATCACCCGGTACGCATGCACCCGGCCGGCGCCGTCGTCGGCCAGCCCGGGCCCCCAGTGCACTGCGCGGGCAGTCTCGACGTAGATGTTCCCGTCGTGCAGGTCGACGGCGACCACGTCATCGGGGTTGCAGGGGCAGCGATCGGCAACGTGCGGGGTCATGGCGGTCATGTTCGTGGCCTCGAGGTGTTGGGGTGTCGAGTGTCGGGGTCCGCCGACGGGTGCGCCAGCGCATTGCCCCTAGTGGAACGTAATGCGCGGGTTGGTGATCACAGTTCTGGGGTGACGATCAGTAAATTACATAATTTGCAGTGGCTAATGGTGCATCTTGCGCCGGTCGGCTTTTCAGGCCCGTCGTGAACACAGGTCGGCCCCTGAAAAAGGGAAAACCTGACAAACCTGAAAAACTGACAAACCTGAAAACCCAGCATCCATGCGGGTTCCCCACAGTGTGGACACACTAGACCGGGCCTCGCGGCGCGGGCGGTTTTTCGGTTTGTCAGGTTTGCCAGCATTTCAGACACCCCCCCGGTTTTTCAGGCCTGCGAGGGTCACGAGACGCGTGTTATTTGTAGTGAGCGTTTGGATCGTCCAAATTTTCGAGTCGACGGCATATTTATGGATCACGTCGCCGACCTTCTTCCGGCCGACCCCCACGAACTCGGCCGCCTCGTTGCGTAGCTCCGTGAAATTCCTCGGCCCGTTGAGCAGCGCACCGCGCACCGCCTGGACGATGGGCTCCTCGGCGAAGTACTCCTTGCGCGCGGCCTCCTCCGCCTTCACGTCGACCGGGTTGTCGAGGAACTCGATCCGCCCTAGTCTCCGTGTTCATCTTGAAGGACAGATTGCGCATCTTGGCGCGCACCTTGTCGTGTCGAAGAGTCACGGTCTTGCAGCGGTCGGGGCCGACGTCCACGGTGGACTCCAGATAGGACAGGTTGTCAACGTCGTTGCGCACGTCGCCGACGCCTTCGAAGATCGGCCAACGATGCCGGAGAAGGCGGACTCGGCCGTTCCGGAGACGGCGTTCTGACCATTGACGAATATACATGCCGCAACAACCGAGGCAGATAAGGCCGGATATATAGTTTATAGAATGGCAAATGACTAAAATTCCCGATAACTTTTCGGATCAGTGGACGCGCAACACGCATTTCATGGCCTACGTTTTCGACAGGAGCGCTCCCATAGTCGCTCAACTGCTCGACCCCCAGGAACGCGAATACGCGACTCAAGACTGTCGGTCGATCTCCAAGGTAATCTTCGAACCGAACGACGCAAATGCGTCCGATCCCGTACGCTTCAACCCAAGGTTCAAGCTGCCAAGCATATCGCCCGTATTGAATAAGCTCTGGACAGGATTGGATCGCCTCTGCGAAATCCCACGGCGCTCGGCCCTCTCGTGCAAGGTGATAGTGATGACTGAGGGCCCTTTGAACCGGATCCCGGACGATGTACAGAATCTTCACGGCAGGACCCGCAATTTTCATTGCCCTTTCTGCCACCCCTTCCACCGTGGGTCGTTTCGAATACCCCGTAGAGCCATCGCATCGTATCTGGCCCTTTTTAGCCCTGATGAACAACGACGAATAGAGGGCCGATATTTTTTCAGACGAGACATCCCTCATCGCCAGAAAGTGAGGCTCTTTGACCGCCGGCACATAAACTCGCGGGTGCAAAGCCATGTCGGTCATCAGGGATGTCGTACCCGATTTCATCGCGCCAATAAGCAAACAGTCAACGGTTCCCACATTATCAACCATGACAGAAGTATCCGTTCAATGCTCACGCCCCGAGGTCGCGGAGCATTCATATAGATGCTTTACCGATCCACAGACAGACGCATTTTCCGCAAGACGTTTGTTGATGCATGCATACTTTTCAATCCGAAGCGACTGTTCGGCATTGAAGCGCACATCCTCCACCCATTGGTATGGGATTAAATTGAGTATACGTGACATCATGGAGCTAGACCCTATCATCTTTCGTAACCGAGCCCATAACTTTGTCTTTCCGACCCGGCCTGGCATGCTCGATTCGATCCGGTTCAGCATCAGTTTGGCCCGAGTGGCCTGGGCACCGGGACCAGCATTCGCGCGATGCACGGCCGCGGACATCAAGGCCCCCTCCGTAAGTCCAATGACTTCCGCGAAGTCTGGCAGAAGCCTTCCGCCGCTCTTGAGCTCGTCATACACGCGGATGTCTAGGCTACGCCAGCCGAAAACTGAGGCCCAACGACTGCACAGGGCGAAATAATCACAGAGAGATAGGTTTTCCTCAAGAAACTCTTCGACCGTACCCGACCACTTCTTGCGCCGCGGCGTTGAATGCTTGATTCGTTGCGACAGCAGTGACTCCAAGAAATCGCAGGGATTCCGCAAATAGATAACGATACGTGCATCCCCCAGCCGGGTCCAGAGCCATTCGACACCAACGTTATCGAGGAAGCTAAAACGCTCCGTGCTAATAACCATCATTGCGGCGTTACAAAGGACCGACTCCTCCATCATGGAGGCCAGTAATCTCTCAGCAAGGTCATAGTCGCCATCATAAAGCGCCCATGCCAATGCGTGGTGTCCATGGGTGCCACCCGAAATCCCCGCTTTGGGATACCAGACGCCACTGTGCTGGATCCTTTCCCGAGACTCTGTGAGTGCATACTGGATCGATGTTGTGCCAGTCTTTGGTAATCCGACATGTAGAAGGACTTTCATACCCATTAATCAATTGGCTGTCGAGACCAAACTTACCTCCCGGACTAATCGGCGTAGTAGCTCTGCGGAGGGTGAATCGTATTCATACGAACTTTAATATCTCAAGAGCCCTATTAGTATACCTAATCGACGTCGGTCATGGCCGGAACAGGACTGTCACCTCTGCGATGATTAAACTGCCGGCCGTTTCACGAGCCCGAGACTTCCCGCTTGGGCGATAACGGCGGCGCATCGCCGCTGCAGCCAGTAGTCCCGCAGGGTATCGTAGAAGGCGTATCCAATATGCTCAGGAAGCGCGAGGAGTCCTTTGTTCAATGCGGATCGGAACCGCCACAAGCAGCTGGAATCATCGGCCCACTCTTCCATTTCGCTTATCCAATGACCAAGACGACCATTAAGCATACCGTTGGCCTCTCGCGTTTGCTCCAGCCATTGGCGCGAGAGATACCACCGAATTACATCGGGCATCGCAAGGATCTGTGCCCCATGTACACGAGTATGTAAAATTGATTCGGGCACCTGCCAGTCAGGATTAACCCCAATATGTCGACAGATACCCTGCAGGTGCCCAAGCGGGTCTTTTTGTAGATCTTCATACAAGCCAACATAGACCGCCTCTTTTCCGAATTGGCCCCACCAGATCCGGAGCATCCGAGCATAATCCGTGCGTCGCTTGATACGCTCCCTTTCGAAAATCCGCAGGAAGCGGGTAACGGGCACTTCCGCGAAGGTCTGCCCTCTCATACGTCCGAACTCTAAGAGCACATGGCTAAACGCCCTCTCTACGGGATGGCGTAAGATCAGAAAAAGTCTTAGGTTCGGCATTAAAGCCTTGATTGAGACCACGGTGGACTTCTTCAGGGTTGAATATGCCGGAGTGATCTCGCCACGGATGGAAGCACCCTTCTTATTGCGCTTGCCATCGAACTTCTCCAAATACCAATCTAGGCCCTCGCTAAGCACTACTCGGTCAAAAAAATGCAGCTCTTTGGGGCGCGCCAGATAAATGTCGGGGTGGGTGTTGAGCGCCTCGTAGAGCCAAGTCGTACCGCTGCGCATGGCGCCGATACCAATGAAATCAGGAAACATGCCCGAAATGCCTCAGCTTATCTCGTCCGCCGCCATCCGTAGGCGATCTATTCTGCCCGCGGTCATCTCTGGCCACATCACCAAAGCCATTGGATTCGTCTGGTCCTCTAAGCCAACCATTGTCTGAGGTAACCCATGACCCGCGCGTTTTGATAAGCCATCAGATGCGCCATGGCACGCCACCCCCATAAGGGCAAGCTCGGCAGGGCCCCGATTCCATCGGCAAAATTGGCGGCAGGATCCATCTTGTACCCCAATGCCCTGATCGCAGAACCCGCAAGGAAGTTCATCCAGAACACATCCTCTCGCTCTAAAATCACGGCGGGCCCCTGCGGGAAGCTAGAGTTGATCGCTGGCAAGGCTGCCTCGCCCATGGGAGAAAGGTCGAGAAACGCTGCAATCCTACGCAGCACCCCAGAAGGATCGCGAGTCACGTCCTCCAAGGCGATCACGCAGGTCTGCTTCGGGTGTCTCGACTGGAGCCGTACGATGGATCTAGCATAGCCGCGGTAGACCATGGCACAGCCGATTGGGTGATAAAGCCGCTTGAAGGAATCCTTTACCTCGTCTTCCTTCCGGTCTCCCTGATGCTTGTAAGAACGCATGAACCCGTAGGGCTCGCGCATCATCACGATAAAACGGGTTTCGGGGTAAGCGAGGGCGATGCGCTCGGCATAATGGACATGATGCGGGGTCTTCTCAACGACCAGCCGTTTTCCCGTATAGTCGGCGACAACGCCGCACATCTTGGAAAATAGATCGTCAGGGGTCAGCGAGACCTCTCCTTCAGTCAAGTTACGCCGCAGGGGCTCGAAAAGTCTACGCAAGGCCGACCCACTCAAGACCCTGCCAAGGGTCGCAGCGTCCTTGGGCTCTAACCTTTGTCCTTTCACTCCTGGCATTTTGCTTAGGACCTGATGAACTTCCCTTGGTCCGTATCGCTCTGCGCGATTATTGACGAAATGCTTTCCCCAAAAGCCCGTCTCGCCGAACGCCGCCACTTCTGGGTGCCGGTTGAGGCTCTGAAGCATCCACGTGGTCCCCGACCTGGACATACCAACGATGAATGCCAGTGGTGCTACCGCTGGCGCGGAGATGGGGGAGTTGTGCGAGATGGGTGTATTGGCCGCGGCCAACATGGAGTCGCTCATGACATTTTCACCAGTACTCGAGAATAAGCTCTAATTGCGACATCCAACTCTGCCCCCGGTTACTTTGCGGTCTTTATCTCCAGCATCTTGGCATTGATGTTCAATTCATGAGCCGCCCTAAGGGCGCAGAAATACAATCCCTCACGGCCATCGAGAAACCCCATCTTCAGCCCATAGAGATACAAAAACATCAGAGCCGGCTTGAACGGCAAACGCAGAAAGATCCCCTTCATGGCCTTACGCCGGCGCAGGGGATCGCTAGATAGCAGGTCATTCAGCCGCGGAAGTCCTGACGCGAGCTGTCGATAGCGGCGCACGGCATTCCAATCGGAGAACTCGTTCTGCTTGCGGATCCAGTAGGACAGGGTCTCATTAGAATCGTGGGTCAGCCAACTCGTCAGGCGTCCGGTAGGGCCACTCACGACGATATTCTCGTGGACCTCATTGTCCCAGCCGCCCTCCCCCCGCATGCCAAGGTCTTCATACTCCCCTTTACCCGTTCTCACTAGGCGCAGCATCCAGCCGTGGGACCAACTGTGGCGCATCCAGCGGCCCAAAAATCAAAACGCCAGCGGACATAGTAGCCGTCAATGTCCTCCCGTTGAATCGCCCTCGCCATCTCGTGCGCAAGGTCGTTGTCCACACGCTCATCGGCATCAAGAATGAGGAACCAGGGGGTGCGGATTGGTAAGGTGCGGATGGCCCAGTTCTTCTTCTTGGGCCATCCGCCGTCGTAATCGAAGTCGACCACCTCCGCGCCGAGCTCCCGAGAAATATCAGCGGTGCGGTCCTGGCTGCGCGAGTCCACCACGTAGACATGCGCTGCCCAACCTATGCTTTCGAGGCAAGCGCGGATGTTCTTCTCCTCGTTCTTGGTCGGGACGATGACCGTTATCGGCAGGGTACCCGGTGGTTGCATCGCGCCTCCTCAGATGAAGATCCAGTCTGGCCGATCATGGCGGCCAAGAAGCCAGCGGTATGTCGTGATCATTCGCTCTCCGATGTGCGCCCAAGCGAGCTCCTGCCTCACCCAGTCCTTGCCAGACGCGCCTAGCCGGTCGAGGACCGGGCGGGGGTGCTCAGCACCTCGTCCAGACAGACGGTCAGGGAATCGAGCCCGGTATCGATCCACCAGCCGCAACCTTCACGCTCGAGGACTGACCACGGTGTTTCGCGAGTTGTAATCACGGGGGTACCGGCTGCCAGGGCCTCGGCGACCGTGTAGCCGAAGTTCTCTGACCAACTGGGTAAAACATAGGCATCCGCATTGGCGTAGGCCGCGAGCTTGTCAGTGCCGAAGAGGGGCCCTCTGAACTCGACCCGCTCCAGACGCAGCTCCACGGCAAGCTCCTGCATCGCGGTCAGATAGCCCTCGTTATCGGGACCTACGACCTCGATTCGCCAGTCCTGATAACGGCCCTGCAATCGGCCCCACGCACGCAAAAGGATGTCGAGGCCCTTTTTCGGATGAATACGCGAAAGGAAAAGCAACGTCTTGACGCCGTCAGCTCGGCGCGGCTTCGGCACCTCCCTCAGCATCACCCCGTTTGGGATGAGGGCGATGGGTATTTGGTATCCTAATCGCCTGATGTCCTCGCACTCCCCTCTGATGTGGCGTGGAAAAGCGAGGCCCGGTTCAAGACATGCCGCTGTCCCAAGAGGTACCAGGCAGCCTGCTTACGCAGGCGTGAGCGCGAGAGTGACCAACGGGTCAGGGTTCCGTGGGGACTCACGATGACCTTCGCCGCCGATCCACGGCATGCCGCAGCGGGATAGATATTCGGCAGCATCCACAAACCATGCACGTGGAGGATTTGGGTCTCCCGACACGCGGCAGTCAGGCCCCGAAACATGGCCCGGGACCGCCCGAGCCGCCAAAGGAGACGGGACCTAGGGTAGACGCGAAGATCTACCTGTGACGCAAGTCCAGGAAGGGACCGCGGGGTCGGCTCCAAGGTGTGGATGGACAGAGAGGCCCCTTGATTAGCCAGCTCGCTCGCGAGCTCAATGACCGCAGGTGCCACACCACTGGCCTCCTTGTGCAGATCGGGGACCACAAAGGCAACCAGGCCCAGGGATTCGGAGTCTCGCTTAGCGCCCACGCTGCGACAGCTCCTGGGTCAGGGTCAGCAGGCGCTCCGCCCAGAGCTCAGAGCGGAAGGGCTCGGCTAGACAGCGGCTACGGTCGCCCAGCTCCGCCGCACGGGGGGCCTGCTCATGGACCCAATGCATCGCGGCCGCAAGAGAGGAGGCATCACCGGTATCGAAGCGCCGCCCATTGTAGAAGTCGCGCAGGACCTCGGCCGTAGCACCCACCGAACGAGAGGCGATCAGCGGCAACCCTGCCGCCCCGGCCTCGGCCAGGGCCACACCCCAGGCCTCAAACCGGCTCGGCAAAACAAAGGCCCCGGCATCGCTCATGACGCTAGGCAGCTCCTGAGGCTGTACGAAACCCCGATTTGTGACCCCCTGGATGGATTGCAAACGCTCTTCAAGGGGGCCCTGGCCGCAGGTAATCAGGGCCCAGGGATTGGCGACCTGCCGCCGATAGCGTTCATAGGCCTCGACCAGCGTATCGATCCCCTTACGCACGACATAGCGCCCCACGTAAAGAAAAGAGCGTGGCCAGCCCATGGGCGACGCCGCCCGCTGCTCAAGGCAACCTGCAAATAGCGGATAGTCGAATCCATAGCTTCCGACGCGGATCTGACTCTCACGAAAGCCGAGCACACGCGCCAGCTGGAAAGCCCGCTCGCCAGGTACGTAGACCCCTGCAATCCTCCCAAAGTAACCTGCCATGATCCATCGCCCAAGCAGCTGCCTCATAGTGAGCTGCAGCGACGTGTCCATCGTCATGATCACTCGGATTTGCCGGCGGTAGGCCCAATCGACGATCTCCCGGTAGGGTCTCCAGAACCAGCCGGGCACCACGACCACATCGGGTCCGTAGGCCTCGACCTCACCCCGGATCAGCCGCGCGTCACAACGCTCAACCCCATCGAGAAGGCGAACATCGAGTCCTTCGACAAGCGACAGATCGAAATCGATATGGTCGCGGCTCGCCTCCGGGCGCCACGCCAAGACCTGGAGGGAAACACCCGATTGCGCCGCCAGGGCGCGCCAGCACGCGGCCATGTAACCTGAGATCAGCGGCCAGCAGATCGTGATGCGCATCAGTGATTCTCGCCCACGAGGATCCGATATACGTCGCGCGTAATCTGGGCATTGCGCTCCCAGCTGTTGGCCTCTAGATAGCGATCGAAGGACCAATCCTGGTGTAAAGAATTGAGCAGCCGAACCAACGCAGCCCGATAACCCTCCACCGTGAAATCATCGGCGATAACGCCGATCTCGCCGGTCGCTTGGCCTCGANGAAGGCGGGCGCCGGAGTCGCGAGGGATCGGACGACGGGCAATCACTCGCCAGGTTGAGCACACCGCTCTGCGAGGTGAAGACTCCCGATAGGGCAAGGCCACCGTATCGCTGAGCTCCATCAGCTCCGGGATCTCGGCCTCCTCGACGTGCCGGAGCACGGCCGTCACCCGCCCCCGCAGTAAAGGTGATTCCATCAGCCGACGGCACTCCTCCTCATAAGCTCTATAGCGACCTCCACCCGATCCTGCAACCAGGACATGAATCCGATGCTGTCGATCGAGACCAGCCACAGCCTGAAGCAGCACATCGAGGCCCTTGTACGGCTTGATGAAGCCGAAAAATAAGACGACTACCGCATCCGCCGACACACCCCAACGGACGCGGAGCTGAGTCCTGTCCAAGCCGCCAGCGTAGCGGGGCACGGGGTAGGGCCCATGGGGGACCACATGCACGCGCGCCGGGGCCACCTGCGCATACTCGATCAGCTCATCTCCCTGGGCCCGGCTGTGCACGAAGAGAGCATCGCAGAGGCGATAGGCCCGGCGCAGCTCCCTGGTCTCCCAGCGTGCCTCAATGATTGCGGCCAGGCGTTTCACGTCGTGAACCGTTATGACGACTCGCCAGCGCTGCCCGAACAAAGCACGCTCCCAGAGCGGCAGAAACAATTGGTTGATATCGGCGAGGTGGACCACCTGAGGACGGAAGCGTTGGGCGTATGCAGCAAGCCTCCGCGGGTTGGTCCATTGCCCGATCAGAAACCGCGCCTTGCGGCGCAGGGGGCTCGGGTCCGAGATGGGAAATAGGCCGGGACGTACCCGGTAGACCGCATTAGCTCGCCAAACGAAGTCCGGTTGGGCTAGCAGTTCCACCTCCAGATCCGGAAACCGACCGAGCTCGGTCAACAGATGATGGGAGTACTTACCGATCCCCCCCCCGGGGAAGGAGAAATAGCTGAGAACCCGAAGCCGCTGTGGGTCCTCGCCGGTCACACCAAGGCCTCATAGAGGTCGATCAAGCGACCGAGGTGATAGTCGGTGGAGAAGCGGCCGCGAATCAGGTCGATCCCTTGCTGCCCCAGGCGGTGGTTGAGGCCCGGATCGGTCAGGAGCCGAGCCGCACGATCGGCAATGGCAGCGGAGTCCTTCGGTGGGACCAGATAGCCGGTCTCACCTTCCTTGAGCCACTCCCGCACTCCACCGACGTCACTCGCCACCGCCGGCACACCGGTGGCCAGCGCCTCGAGTCCGACGATCCCCAGGGTCTCGGGCCAGATGGACGGAAACACGAACACTGATGCCTGCTGGAAGGCCCTGCTAACCTCCTCCCGTCCAGCCCAGGGCCGCAGGTCCAGCCGACTTGCGCAGCCCACCGCCGATGCAAGCCGGGCGACGGACTCTCGGGATGCGGCGTCAAAATTCCCCACCATGACACCACGCACCGACTCCGGCAGGCGCGCCAGCGCCTCCACGAAATAGCGTCCGCCCTTGTTCGGGCTGATGCGTCCGATAAACAGGAGGGTCTGAGGCTCCGGTAGGGGTCTCGGTCGCACCCGGGCGGGGATGGGGCAGAAATACGGCAGCGTTGTCACGCGCCCGGCGTCAAACCCGGCCTGTAAAAACCGCAGCCGGCAGGACTCACTCGGCGCGACCACATGCGCGAAGCATTCGTGCTGGCGATGAGCCCAGCGGACCCGTTGGTAGTAGGGCAGTGCATAGCGCGGCCGTGGGGTAAGGCAGTGACGGGCCAAGGTGACGGCGAAACAGGCAGGGCCAGCAGCCCGTTGGCAGATGGTCTCGCTACGACGATAAAAGAAGCTAGAGGCCGGACAAAGATAGCGGTAGTCGTGGCCATGTATGATCGTCGGAATCCGCTCGAAACACGCATGGATCACCCCTTGATTGTGGGTCTGATGCACATGGACCAGATCGGGTCGATAACGTTCAATCGCCGACTGCGCGGCGGAATAGCCCGACCGAACATCGGCCCGCTGGGCCGAGCTCAGCTCAGTTAATTGGAAAGCGTGGGTCGCCAGCTCAGCCCGACCTTCGGAGTAACCAACCAAGACCTCATGGCCCCGGGCCTCGAGCTCTGGCAGGAGTGAGAGGAGATACACCTCCACCCCGCCTTTCCAGTCCAGATGCTCGTTCAGATGCAAGATCCGCATCACTGCCAACCTATTATTGTCGGACGTCAATCATCGGTTCCGCCGCGGCACATCAACCTTGACGTCCTCCAGCAGCTCCATCCTGAGAATAGATCAAAAAGGGACTAATGAAGTCCATCCAATTCCGCGGCAAACTCCGAGTCGGCAACCCGCGCCACCACTTGTTTCCAATTCGCGATCGTCTCCGCGAGATCTCGGGATCTCTGCTTCCGGATAGCAAGTTTCACCGGTTGAGAGGAAAGACCCAAAAACTCAAATATCCCGTCACACACGCCTTGGGGGTCTCCAACCAAATCCAGATAGCGTACCCTCAACATTGGACCTTTGCTCAGGGTACGGCACGCCGCATCCTCCAGTGTCGCCAGCCTACGCAACTGATCCAAGAGCCATTCACAATCCAGTACGAGCGGTGGAATCTCATAGTGGCCGGATATCCAGCGTTTAGTCTCCATGGCAAGCTTCATCGATACAATGCCTTCCACACGATTACGCTGCAAATGGACAACGTGCAGACCAGGAACCTGACCCAAGCTGGTCCAAAAGAGCCTCCAATCGCCACTCCCGTGCGACGGCTGTGTATAAAGTGCCTTGAAACCAAGGGCCCCAACCTGACGCGGTTGCCGAGCATTGAAGATCTGGCTCAGAAAGGCGCTTGGATCTGTTTTCCGCAAATCACAAAGGTCCTTACGCATTCCCAGAAAGTGCCGGTAGAAATGTGTCGGCTTGAGCTTCTCTCGGGCCAACTCATGGAGGCAGACGACATTGGGATGCTGGTCCAGGGTGGTCTGCAACAAGGTCGAGCCAGACCTCGGACCAGCAAGGATCACGAATGAGACAGGCTGCTGATAAGGCAGAACCCCCCACTGGGCAGCCCAGAACCTTATTGCGCCGGCGAGAGCAGTGGAGCGATCCATCACCGTACGGAATGCCTTTATGAGCGTTCAGTAACGCGTACTGATCGGCTGAGGCCACCTGATTTCCCTGAGGTAAGCATCCCAGCACCGACGGTCATGATGGACTGAAACAAGCCGAGGAAGAACCTGCGCAAGATCCCAGTAACCCCCCAGCAGAATCGAGAGAGGCTTAGAAGCCCGACGCCCGAGAAGCCGGCGGGCAAATTGCCTGGGCATCTCCTGAAAGACCTCCCGTGCCAACTGTGGCAAGCGCCGCTGATCCGCCGAACGAATGCGGTAGATAACCCGATTTCGCACGATCAATCGCTGCCGCCGAAGCTCCGCGTCCTGGGTACGGGTCGCTGAGCCCGAAAAATGTGCGACAGTTGCACCAGTCCAGATCCCCACACGATACCCCGCCCTACGGATACGCAAGCAAAGATCATAGTCCTCGTAGTAGCTACCGAAAATCGGATCAAAACCACCCACTTGCCTTAACACATCCGTGCGAACCACCATGGCGGGGGCTGGAATAACCGGAGCCTCGTAAAATGCATCTGCACCGCCCCCGCTCGCCAGGTCGTTCCAAAATGACGGGAGCGATTTGGTGCAATCCCGGAAATTTTCGTCCCAGCCTCCACCGTCATACGTCGAGATCAAAGGCGTGAGCGCCCCTATCTCAGAATGCTCACTCAGAAAGCGACCCGCCTGCGTCAACCACCCGACTGGACTCACCGTATCCTGATTAAGGAAACAGATCGCCCCCGCATCAAAGCCAGTCGCTACCAGGGCCAAGTTGTTGGATTCGGCAAACCCCAACGGACCCTCCAACTTCACCGAAACAATATGCCGACCGTCTGTCAACTCCGGAATCCTGGTATTACCAAAGTTGTCAGCTATAACAACGCGAACATCCTCATACTTAGCATCCCGAATGAACGCCACACACGGTCCTAGCCACCGGTCCCCGTGAAAGGCAACCACGATCGCGTCAACACTAACCCTCGATCGTTCCATCTTTATTGGAGGCTCCCCATGGGACATCGACTAGGATCAGCCTCATTGCTCAAGACTTGAGTTCCATGACCTCCCTGCGTACGCCCTCAAGGAATTGACAAGTCTCATGGAATCACCAAAGATCACTGCCAGATACCAACCGATTAATACCTGATCCCGAACGATCGCGAAAGAGATTCAGCACCAGGCCCTGGCAAGCACGACCCCATGGATTCGTCGCTTCCAATATGTGTGTAGCCATATTCTCTTAGCAGAGGGCCATAATGTCTTTCCATGATTCGTACGGAAGAGTCACTCCAATAGGTTGTAAAAGGTTTCTTGCCCGGGGTAACATTTCTACGCGGGATCTCCACCGTTCGGTCGCAGCCGGCCTTTCCAAGGACCTGCTGCAGTCCTGCCTGAAGGGACTCATAACGGATCAGATGATCCACTCCCCCGGTGAATGGATAGAGCCGCAGTCGCCTCGCCAGGGCTGGGTCTCGCGCTTCCGAATCGGTCTTCTCGAACAGATTAATAGTCCGCCGAATCCAAAAATTGAACCCCGCGAACCGCACAAGAAACGAACGCCGTCTCGCAATCCACATCTTGCGACGCAAGTGGCGCAGGCGGACGCTACGCTCGTTAGCGCTCAACGACGACCCCATCCGATCGATGTTATCTCTCTGCACGCGCAAAGATCCTTGATACCAGTCGCTCGCCATACGCTTCCAATGTGTAACCAACCTGTCGTACGGGTTCCGCACGGTTGCAAAAACCAAGAGGTTGGATCGCTCGCCTTCCGAGAGAACGCCATGATGGACCAACTCTGCAAGGTCGTGGTGCTTACGACTCATGACAAGCCGATCGCCCTTGAGTATGTCCGAGCTTGGGAGCCAAACACCCCCAAGCTCCTCGATTAAAGTTTTGCCAATGACGCTGCAGGCAGTTCCAGGCACCATGAGGAACAGCAGATTGAAGTTGGAAACCAGGATGGCCACTTTAGATTCCCCCCACGCCACCGAGCTCAGATACACATGAATAAACCGCCACATTAACTCAACCACAGATCACCCTTATAGCGCGTCATGCGCTACGCTCTAAGCAATTGGTCAGCTTGACCCTTGTTTCTCCCAAAAGAGGGGCCGTGTCCGGAAAGTCATGAATGATGTCTTGGATCGGCCGGCGCTCCTGCTTGACCAGTTTCCCTGGACGCCTATCATCGAAATTACATTCTGCTCCATATTCCTTCATTACAGACTTCAGTTTAGTCAAGTCGTTGGCCACCAACTGTTCGTAGCTAACTACGACAACCCTACTAGAACCCGTATCGACTAGGCGACAAAGAGCGATGCACGCCTCATCGTAGGTACGGAGTGTTTCCTCTCGAAAATGTTCCCATTCACCTAAATCAATGTGCACTCTCTGCCCGGCATCTCTAATCTTGGCGTAAAATTGCCGGGTATTCGATGCCAGTTTCCAAGAACAATACTGTTGGAGTAAATCTTCACGGTAAAGAAGCACATAGAGTCCGCTTGGAAACCGTTCCAAAAAGGCGTCTAGGGAGACGCCACGGCGAGCTAAGTGATTGAAGTGCAGCTTGATGACTGCAAACGGGTTCGCGGTTGTCTCCAGGTTCAAATTGACGAAGGAAACCACGGCAGGCTCACCCAAGCGTCTGTGGCCAAGACCACGAGCTATCCTCTGATTGAGGATCTCGCCACAGTCTGCCACATTCGCGCAATCACCCAGGATCTCCATGAGTAAACTGCTACCAGTGCGGGGGAAAGACAACACAAAGATCGGTCGAGATGGATCCCTTTCCCTCAAATGAGACTTCAAAGACATCCGGAGCCGATGCCACCACTGCCTCAGCTCGAGCCGAACGCCGAGCCTTTCGCGGGTCTCTACACTGGGCATGCTGGGGGGCACAGAATCGAACTATCAGGGTCCCACGCCGACTTTGTGAGCGAAAACCCATGCATACACTAGAACGACAGCGTGGAGGGCATCACGTGCCCCGACAATCTACCGACAACTCTCTTTCCGAAAGGTAAGCAATTCGACATGCAAATGCCCGAGTTTCATCGAAAGCAATTGCCTTGTTGGTAGGCAAGGTCTGCAAGAGCTGCAGGTCGTACTCACACAACAGCGTGCAAGGCAGTCTGGAGAGTCCTGCGTTGACTATTGGTAGCTTATCTTCCATTAGGCTTCTTCGGAACCGTCGTACAGGCCGCGCGACTGCTTTAGGCAACCTTGATTCGAGCTGACCCAATGTCTTCAAAGCTAAAAGCACTCCGTCAATTGGTGTGACATTTGCGGACACGCCTTCCTCACCCCATTGAGTGATCAGACCATCCGTGCAGCCATCAACCCCAATTATCTGCCAGAAATTCTCCAACAACCGACTCCTCAGACCTTCGTAGGAGAAAATACCAAGATTCTCTCGCCCGAACTGAGATGCCCAACGCGCGATAGGTTTATCGTAATCTAGAAGGTCTCGCCTTAGCGCGAGAAAATCGGAGAATGTGCTCAAAAAGCGCCCAACCTTGATCGCTTGTTTGTAGCTCGAAACAATATAGGCAGCGGGCTCACGAAGAACCAGCACAATAAAGACAGCATAGCGATCAAGCTTTCCCTTGACGTACCCGATTGCATCCGTATCCAGCAGCCACCCTGACTCACAACTTATGAGAATCTTTTGGCATGTGCTCGACTCGATTTCTGACAGGGCCGTATCCCAAATCCGTTCACATTCTGAAAACCGATTTCCTAAGCTGAAGTTTGGGCTAGGCAGAGGCAGCTTGAAGTAATCACTGAGCAGTCCGTAATGGGCAGGGCTGTGAGAATATTCGACCCCACTTTCTAGGTACTGCACGCCACAGCCCAAGAGTAGCGACCGTTGTGCCCAGCAGGACCGCTGAATAGTCGTTGTCCCTGTCTTGGACTGCCCGATGTGTAGAATTATCGACTTCATTTCTCTAGAAGGCGAAGCATCATCATCCAACCGCAGCTCAGCAGTTCCAACTCTTTTCAGACGCTCTCGACTCCAATGCACGAGCGAAAGGGGATATCAAATCCCTCCACAACCCCACCTGAAGTCAAGCGCTCTCTCCGTCAAGGCATGTTCGACGACATAAACCACCTTGGTGCCCCTCGTCGGATCGATTTACCTGAGTCCCGAGCGCCCTATTCAATCGACTCGTGAACTCAGGAGGAGTATCGAAGCACAACGTGGTTTCTTTAGATAATTGGTCAAGGGCGTCAAGATCTCGGCTGCTAATGACACGCAACGGCAATCGCCCGGTAAGGTGGGTCAGCCAGCTTGAGCGAGAATCACTCAAATGCTGGCGAACCCGCCTAACAGACCTAGCCGCGAATCCTGGAAGCCCGCGTTCAATACGATGAAGGATCTGTATTACGGCGAGGCGCGAATCCGGTGGGGTCACGTTGGCATTCCATTCCTGTGGGGATTTGGACGCCAGCGGCTCGAATACTTCATGCTCCATGCCGATAATGCTGCAAAAACGTTCAATCAGGCTTTCCCGGAGATGTTCGTACGAGAAGACTCCGACACAGGGGCGACCAAACGTATCGCCCCACCTATCAACCAGTACCTCATAATCGAGGAGCCGTTTTCGTGCTTGCGCGAATTTCTCAAATGTCCCAAGGTACTCGCCGACTTTGAGGGCCTGCTTATAGCTCGATATCATATAGGACTTTGGCGCCCTGAGAATAATGACCACGAACACGGGATATGATCTAAGCATGGCTGCAAGATACCACCTGGCACCAGCGTCGAGCTGCCAACCCACTTCACAGCTTAATACGATTACACCAGGTGGGGCAGACTCGATTTCTTGAATAGCAACAGCCCAGACAGTGTCCAGGCGATGATACTGATTGGCACGGAATGCATTCGGATTGGGAAACGGTAGATGAAAATAATCGCTTAGTAGTCCATAATGTGCCGGACTGTCGCTAAAGGTGACCCCTGTTGTCAAATAGTGATAGCCCTTGGACGAGAGCTCCTCGCGATGTGACCAAAAAAAGCGCTGTATTGCGGTGGTTCCGGTTTTCGATTGGCCGATGTGTAATACGACTACCTTATTCATGCCGAAGTGGTTATAACGATAGCATAGGACTGATGCCAAGTTATTCCTTACTGATCTCGGGAGGCAGGGTTTGCCAGAGCTAAACCAACACCGACTTTAATATAACGTACATCCCTGATTGCCTCCTGCTCTCAGCGTCCGCGCCCAGTTCTAGACTGGATTTCACTGATAATTTGGCTGATCCCCGGGAATTCGTAATCATGGTC
>ADZX01000002.1_pt1 | contig 18007 bp, 15 predicted proteins | sample 349688 | NCBI WGS metagenome assembly ADZX01 (sample SAMN00713648, study PRJNA49615) | sediment metagenome | isolation source: Carrizo shallow lake | place: Spain: near Madrid | collected 2007-02-15 | depth 25 m m | reverse complement strand
TCGATTTTACCCCACATCAAACTTCCAACAAAAGGAATTTATTTCCAACTGCAGTTGCCAGTAACCAGCCTCCCTGCATTAACCCCTGAAATCGTGCCGGAGCAACTTTTGCAACAAACGAAAGTCCAATTGGGCTCAGGAAAAGTTCAGCAATGGTTAAAACCAGATAAGAACTCATTAACCAGTAGGGAGATACTCTGTCGATTTCGGCCACGGCAACACCCGCCATTTCTTTTGGAGAAACGAGTCCTAATGAAGCAACCAATATCAGTATAAATCCAAGAGCGGCGATTATCATTCCAATTCCAATTTTTCTTGGCGACGATGGTTCTTTTCCGTTTTTATTCAACCATGCAAAAACAGCCATCACGGGTGGTGTTAAAGCAACAATAAACAGCGGATTGAATGATTGGAAAACTTCGGGAGAAACCAGGTTTGAAGCCTCGTTGTTTTTTGCCAATAAATAGCTGATAACAGCAAAACCCAGAAACATTGCTGCACCTGTTAATTTTAAGTTTATTTTTTTATTAAAGAATAAAAGAACAGCACCGAATACAGAAGCAATCACCGACAAAATCGACCAAACATCAAAGAACAGGTTGGTGTAAGGACCAACATACTGTGTTGTATAATCGCGGGCAAACATGGTTAATGTCAACCCATTCTGGTGGAACGACATCCAAAAGAAAATAACAACAATAAAAACCAGGGTTAAAGCTGTTACACGAGGTTTTTCTTCTTTTGTCGAAATCTGGAATATCAGTGAAACAAAACCCACAAAAAGTCCTACCGCCAAACCAAGTTTATAATCAATGTCCTGTATGTCTGTGTATTTATCGGCAACATGAAATAACAAAGTAACAATTGCCATTAAACCCAGCGAAATAATTACATATTTAAGGTTACTGGCCAAACTAACCGTTGGTTTATTTTCTGTTACAACTGCTTTTGCTTCTTTCGCAAGTTGGTGTTTCGAAGGGAGAAGTTTGTTAAAAAGCAAATAAACCACAAGCGATACAATCATAGCTCCTGCTGCAATTCCAAAAGCATAATTAAATCCGGTGGAAAAAACCTGGATATAATCAGCAGCAAAAACACCCAAATCAGTGGCTGATTTACCTCCGCCCGGAATAACTGCTGCATTAGCCAAAGTTTGAAACTGTTCGGCATCTTTTAATGTATTTCCAAGATACTGGTGGCAAAGTGAAGGTAAATCGGCATTTTCAAAATAACCATTTTTTTTGAGCCAGAAACCTTTGATTCCTTTTGCAACAAAGGGAGCAAAAAATGCCCCAACGTTGATACCCATGTAAAAAATCATAAAAGCACCGTCGCGCAGTTTTTTGTACTTTTCATCGTCGTACATTTGTCCAACAACAGCCTGCAGGTTTCCCTTAAATAAACCGTTTCCAAGGGCAATTATAAACAACGCGCTCAGCGAAACCCATAATTCAGAACCCGGAATAGCGATGAGACAGTAGCCGGCAAACATGATTATTTGACCTACAAAAATTACAGTTTTGTATTTTTTTGTCCAGTCGGCAATTAAACCGCCAATCAATGCCAGCGCATAAATCGAGAAGTAAAACCACGAATAGTAACTTCCTGCTTCGTCGGCTTTTAGCCCATACCTGGCCTGTAAAAACATGACAAGAATTGCCATCATGGTATAAAACCCGAAGCGTTCGCCCATGTTCGTAAAAAATGCTACAATTAGTCCTTTTGGATGATTTTTAAACATACTCTTTTACGTTTTTTATTTTGATTATTAATTTTTAGAGAAAGGCAAATATAAAAATCTTTTACACTTTGTCAACTTGATAAATATCAGTGAAAAAGTATTGTGAAATCTTTATTTTCAGAAAACTGTGTATTCAAACAAGAAATAAAAATTCACCGGGTTTTTAATATTTTATGACTGGATGTTAACAGGAAAATACCATGAAATAAAAAGCAACCTTTCCACCCGTTTTAGCATCTTTCGTTCAAATACCTGTTTAACATGAAAAATCGAGCCTGGCTTTTAATCCTTTTGTTTGTAATTAGTTGCAATAACGATGATTTTTCGGATACAGAACTACTATTCAGGATATCAGATAGTAATTACCCAACAAGTTTTAAAAAACTGACACCACAACAACAAAAACAGAAGCAGACAGAGTTTGAAAAAGGGCAGGTAACTTTTTCAGAAATCGATTCATTTGGTTTTGTAGGATGGAGTTTCAACGATGATTATGAAATACGAAAAGCGCTGTATAAAACACAGTTTTCAAATACCACTGAATTAATAACTTCCGTTAAACTTTATTTGGCTGAAAAGGGCGATTTTACCGGAATTACTGATACTTCACTTCTTATTCCAAAAGTAATTAAACTCAGGTTCCAGAATTACGGTGGAGAATTTATACAAACCGATTCCACAAAATACAATCACCTCGGAATTGATTTTGGAACCCAAAAAATTAACGGGCTTGAAGTTTACAATTCATTGCTTACCATTTCGGCAACAGCAAATGGTGTGCATCATGTTTTCGGGCATTGGTACCCGCGGGCATATATTCCGCCGGGCGATAAAGTTTCTGTTGAACTGGCAAAAAAGGTTCTGACCGGCAGAAAACTTAAAAGCTACAATGGCTGGGGTCAGGAGTTGAACCACATTATTTCAGTGATGGATTTGGATGATAACCGGAAAATCATTTATCCATACATCAACGGCAACCATCTCGAATTAAGGGTTTGCTGGGAGTTTACACCGTCGCACTGGCAGATTTTCATGGATACAACCACTGGCGAAATTTTAGTTGAACAGGACACCAATGGTTATTACCTTCACTGAAATTTGCAAACGAGAAACATCTGAAGCGCTGATTTGACCAATTTCTTATGGATTTTTGTACTTTTAGTTGATTTAAAAATAATTCAATCCAGGTAAGTACAAAAACATGAAACTCTTCACCACAAAACAAATCGCTGAACTCGATAAATACACCATTGAAAACGAACCCGTTTCTGACATTGATTTGATGGAACGTGCTTCGCTGCAAATAACGGGTTGGCTGGCAAATCGCTTTTCAACTGAAAACAAAATGGTTTTTTTTGCAGGCCCCGGAAATAATGGCGGCGATGCACTGGCAATTGCACGCCAAATGGCCGATTTGGATTATATGTGCGAAGTGGTGTTGATGAATTTTGGAAAAGAATTGAAAGGTTCACCTGCAATGAACTGGCAACGCCTTGAAAAGCAAGGAAAAGTAAAACTTTCCAGTCTGACCGGAATGAATGATTTTCCTGAAATCGGTTCAACTGATGTTATTATCGATGGCTTGTTTGGTTCCGGTTTAACCCGACCGCTTGAAGGGTTGCCGGCTGAAATTGTAAGAGAAATTAATACTATTCGGGTGACCAATAAAAATACGGTTGTAGCCATTGATATTCCCAGCGGATTAATGGGCGAAAACAACACCGGAAACATTCCTGAGAATATCATCCGGGCCGATTTCACACTCACTTTTCAGTTTCCCAAAATCAGTTTCTTTTTTGCTGAAAACGAAAAATTCGTTGGCAATTGGGAAGTACTTCCAATCCGGTTGCATCCCGAAGGAATTGCACAAACATCAACCGGTTTTTACTTGACTGAAAAAGAAGATGTTCAGCAGATTATTCAAAAACGTTTGCGGTTTGGGCACAAGGGAACTTACGGACATGCACTGTTGATTGCCGGCAGTTACGGTAAAATGGGAGCTGCCGTTTTGGCATCGAAAGCCTGTTTGCGGGCGGGTGCCGGATTACTGACAACACATGTGCCGCATCTTGGATATCCGATCATTCAAACCGCTGTACCGGAAGCAATGGCAAGTGTCGATCAGCATGATTCTTACATAACCGAATTTCCGGGGTTGGCGCAATTTTCTGCCGTTGGGGTGGGGCCGGGAATCGACCGGAAATCAAATACAAAAAAAGCTTTGGCTGAGTTACTTGAGAAGGTAAAATCTCCGCTGGTTATTGATGCTGACGCACTGAATATTCTGGCTGAAGACCAATTGTTGCTTGACAAGCTTCCACAAAACTGCATTCTTACTCCCCACCCGGGCGAATTCAAACGGCTTGCCGGCGACACTGAAAATTCGTGGCTTCGCATTCAGCGGCAGATTGAGTTTTCAAAAAAATACAAGGTAATTGTGGTTTTAAAAGGCGCTTTTACCACAGTTTCAACACCATCGGGGATGTTGTTTTTCAATTCAACCGGCAACCCCGGTATGGCAACTGCAGGAAGTGGTGATGTGCTTACCGGAATTATTCTGGGTTTGCTGGCACAGGATTATTCTCCTGAAAATGCAGCAATTGCAGGCGTTTATTTGCACGGATTGGCCGGCGATTTGGCTGTTCTTCAGAAATCAGAATTTTCGATGATTGCCGGTGACATCATCGATTTTCTTGGCCGGGCTTTTCTGCATTTAAAACCCGGTGCAAAATAATAATTTTAATACATTTGGGTTTTTTATAAAAATATAGATTATGAAGTATTTGGCATTAATAATTGGAATTGTTTTAGTGTTGCCGGTTTTCGGGCAACGTAAAAAGGAAGATACTGTAACACCGGCTTTTACTGAAGGTGTGGTATATTCGCTCCCAAGGACCGGAATCAGGGTTAAAGTTAAAGCAGTTAAAGAGACATTTATTCCGGGGCCATATGCTGCTTATGCCGAGCAGTTGCTGGGAATAAAAAATGTAAAAAACAGGCCTGCGGTAAATTGGGTAATTGAAGATGTAAAAATCGACGTTTTTTCAGAACCCGATCCTGAACAGGTGTACAAAGCTTTGGGTGCAGGCGCTGGTTTGGTAAGCCTTTCGGCTGATGGATGCATTGCAGGCATTAATACCAGTTCGGCTGATATCAAAAAAACAGAAGTTTTTACCAATAGTGCTTCGAAAAAAAGTAAGTCAGGCGACAACGGTCTTTTCCAGTATTTTACTGATTCACCGCAGTATATGGCTGGTGACTCGACCAATAATTACAGGCCCATAAAATTGCCTGATGAACAGAAAATAAGCAAAGCAGCCCAGCGTATTCTCGAATCCCGTCGCATTCAGTTCGAAATTGCCGCAGGCCTGATTGATGAGTTTCATCCCGATGGAGAGGCTTATCAAGTGAGTTTGGAAGAACTAAAGAAAATAGAAAATGATTATCTCAGCTTATTTGTTGGAAAATCAACTTACGACGAGGAATCTTATGGATTCGATTATATTCCGAAAAGCGGAGGAAAAAGTGAAGCCATTTTTCGTGTTTCCGAAGAAAACGGGATAGTGCCTGCCTCCGATTTATCGGGCAAACCGGTGATGATCGATTTTGAAATTGAAAATGAACTTGTACAAAAATACAGTGGACTGGCGAAATCAGCCAATCCGGTGGCTGGCGAAAGCGGTGTATTTTACCGTATTCCGGGCAGGGCCGCGGTAAAATTAATTTCAGATATGAATGTGATTGCAACTGCACGCGTTACAATTGCACAGTTTGGCGTTGTAGCGCCGCTTCCCGAAGAACTTCTTTTCGAAGGTTATTCTATCGAATATAATACAGAAACGGGTGCAATAAAAAGTATTCAGAAAAAGTAATTATTAAAATTTTAACAGAGTAATAAAATTGCTCAATAACTAAAAAACGTAAAATAAATTAAATGGAAGTTATCAGAAAATCACTGCGCGATTCTGCAGCAGCAAGGTGGACTGCTCTCGCGGTAGTTGCTTTTACAATGCTTTGCGGCTATTATTTAACCGATGTTATTGCTCCACTAAAAGGCCTGCTCGAAGGGAAACTGGGTTGGGGCAGTTCCGATTTTGGCTTTTTCAACAGTGCCTACGGTTGGTTCAACGTATTCCTGGGAATGTTGATAATTGGAGGAATTATTCTGGATAAAATGGGTGTCAGGTTCACAGGTTTAATGGCTACAATCATTATGGTAATCGGAACAGCTATAAAATATTGGGCAATTTCCACGCATACTCTGGATGGAATAGTATGGAATATACTCTCATTTGAGGCACCTGCACAGGTTTTTATTGCGGGTCTTGGTTTTGCCATTTTCGCTGTCGGGATAGAAGTTACCGGAATAACTGTTTCAAAAATTATTTATAAATGGTTTAAGGGCAAAGAACTTGCGCTGGCTATGGGACTCGAAATGGCAACTGCCCGTTTGGGAACCGGACTTGCAATTGCCACTTCTGTTCCAATAGCAAAAGCGTTTGGAGTTATAGATGTTTCAAGACCAGTTCTACTTGGATTAATCTTGCTTTGCATCGGACTTCTTTCATTTATTATGTATGTTTTTATGGATAAAAAACTGGATGCTTCCGAGGTTCAGAAAACAGCAGCTCAAATGGAAGAGGATGCCTTCAAAATGTCAGATATCTTGCAGATTATTACCAACAAAGGATGGTGGTATATTGCTTTTCTCTGCGTGCTGTTTTATTCAGCCGTTTTCCCTTTCCTGAAATTTGCAACCGATTTGATGATAAATAAATTCGGTGTTAACGAGGAATTGGCCGGAACAATTCCATCGATGCTGCCTTTTGGAACAATTTTACTTACTCCTTTCTTTGGAAATTTATATGATAGAAAAGGCAAGGGTGCTACTATTATGATGATTGGATCATTATTGATTATCTCGGTTCATGCATTATTTTCAGTACCATTTTTGCACCATTGGCTGATTGCTGTTTTACTTATCCTTGTTTTAGGAGTTGGATTTTCACTGGTTCCTTCTGCAATGTGGCCATCGGTGCCAAAAATTATTCCCGAAAAACAACTCGGCACAGCTTATGCCCTCATTTTCTGGGTTCAAAACTGGGGATTGATGGGTGTGCCTGCACTTATTGGCTGGGTTCTGGAAAAATATTGTATAACGGGACAGGTGGTCAGGGACGGACTTACTGTAAATACATATAATTATACTTTGCCCATGATGATTTTTACGGGCTTTGGAGTTCTTGCACTGATTTTTGCTTTTTTACTGAAAGCAGAGGACAGGAAAAAAGGTTATGGACTTGAGTTACCAAATATTAAAAAAATATAATCAGTTATGACAAAAATTAAAGATATTAAACCAGTTGAAGTCTGGAGCGTTTTTGACCAGATGCTTCAAATTCCGCGTCCTTCTTTTCACGAAGAAAAAATTCAGGAGTGGGCTGTGAATTTCGGAAAAAACCTTGGTCTTGAAACCATTAAAGACGAAGTTGGAAATGTGATTATCCGCAAACCGGCAACGCCCGGAATGGAAAACCGCAAAGGAGTAATTCTGCAGGGGCACCTCGATATGGTTCCGCAGAAAAACAGCGACAAGCAACACAATTTTGAAACCGACCCGATTGAAGCCTTTATTGATGGTGAATGGGTGAAAGCAAACGGCACCACACTGGGTTCCGATAATGGGATTGGCGTTTCAGCGGCAATGGCTGTGCTGGCATCCAATAAAATAAAACATGGCCCCGTTGAGGTTTTACTTACTGCCACCGAAGAAACCGGTATGGATGGCGCCAACGGTTTAAAACCGGGTTTGCTGAATGGTGAAATTCTGATTAACATGGACTCTGAAGACGAAGGCGAACTTTATGTAGGTTGCGCCGGCGGCGAAGATGTGTCGTGTAAATTCAAATATGCTGAAAAGAAAACCGCTAAAAATCAGGTTGGAATGAAGCTGAGTATTACCGGTATGAAAGGCGGTCACTCGGGTATCGATATTCCGCTGGGCAGGGGAAATGCCATTAAAGTGTTTTTCCGGATTCTGAATGCAGCATACGAACAGTTTGGCGCCCGCCTGGCAAACATCGAAGGCGGCAGTTTGCGCAATGCCATTCCGCGCGAGGCTTTTGGAACACTCGCGGTGAAAAAGGGAGATGCAAAAAAGCTGGTAAAAATGGTGGAGGAATTAACGGCTGTGATTAAAAATGAACTTGCCGTTACCGAACCAACACTAACGGTAACCCTTGAAAAGGCAAAACTGCCAAAATCCATCATCGATAAGAAAACACAAAAGAAACTTACCGCTGCAATTATTGCCTGCCCCAATGCCGTAATACGCATGAGCGACAGCATGGAAGGGCTGGTTGAAACCTCCACAAACCTGGCAATCGTAAAATCTGACACCAAAAAGAAAACCGTAACAGCATCATTTTTAATGCGCAGTTCGGTAGATTCGGCAAAAGAAGAACTGGGTTCAAGAATAAAAGCTGTTTTTGAACTTGCCGGCGCCGAAGTAAAATTCTCGGGCGCTTACCCCGGCTGGAAACCCAACATGGACTCGGCCATCCTGAAAACCATGCAGGACGTTTACAATAAAAACTTTGGCAGAATTCCTGAAATAAAAGCCATTCATGCCGGGCTGGAATGTGGAATCCTTGGCGGCGCTTACCCGCACTGGGATATGATATCCTTTGGGCCAACCATTCGTTTCCCGCACTCGCCCGACGAAAAAGTAAACATAGCAACCGTGCAGAAATTCTGGGATTTCCTGGTGGCTTCACTGGAAAGTATTCCTGAGAAATAAGGGTGCTGCGGTTTCCGAACCGCAGATGAAAAACCGGGGATTCGGAAATCCTGCCCGTTAGGTCAGGAGGGCGCCAAACCCGCCCCAAAAAAAAGATTCCATCACTCAAAAAGGTGGAATCTTTTTTATTCAATTTTTGTTAGATTTGGAAAAAATAACCTGACATGAACTGCCAGCCGCCAGAAATAAAATCAACATTAAAAAATTTCCCTGCGAAATTTCGGATAACTGTTTTGATTGTAAAACACAACCGGTTTATCAGGAAAAAAGTAAAAAAAGTATAATAAGTTCGGGGTATTAACGAGTTGTGCGTCATGTTGGAGAGAGTCTAATATTAAACTGCTTGCAATTAATTACAGAATAAAACGGGGATGCTGAAAAACCGATAATAGAGTAAGAATAACTTTCTATATCAAAAATAATGGGAACATTTTCTATAAAAGTAGTGGCCAACAGAGGACATGGTGTTTCTGGAGCCAAAGTAACAGTAGATTTCGGGCTTTGGAATGGACAAAATTCAGAATATACTGATAATAATGGCTGGACTTCATTCAGTAATCTTGATGGTGAAATGGTAACTGGTGAGTTTTTTATAAATGGTGAATCATTCGGTGAGCATAGCACATATGATGAAGAAACATATTCATTCACAATTTAATTATGTGAATAACAATGAAAAAATTTGAAATCATTAATGATAAATGGATAAAAAGCATTCCGCAACATCAAAGTGAGACAAACATTTCAGCTATGAAAATTAAATCTGTATCTCTTATACAAAGTGAAATTGTATCAGCGGAATATGAAAAGGAATATCATGTTCGATATTTCATTTCATTAACTGGATGCAGTGATGATGTGAATCTTACTTTTAGATATAAAACCGAAGAAATTGAACAATTTAAATCAGACTTAGAATTTCTCGAGAATTTAATTTATAACAAATGAAAGTAATTAAATTTACAGTTTGACAGAATTGAATGCTAAACTTATTGGACAGAGTAACACGAACGCCAATATAAACTGTGCTAGCAATTAATTATCGAAACAATATCAAAATGAGAACTTTAAGAAAATTACTTTTAACAGCGTGGAAAATATTATTTATTGGTTGGTTAATTTTTCATCTTGAGCAAATTTGTGAAAAATTTGCAAATTCACCTTGGGACAATTCTTTTTTAGGATGGATTGGACATGTAATATCTCCTATCGCCGTGATAATTCTTGCCATACCTACTTTAATTTATTACCACCTGCATTTACCAGTTGACTTTTATTCTATTGGAATTATATCAGCAGTAGCTTTGAGTTTAAATTTTCTAATGAAACGATTTGAACCTTCAGAAACAAAAATATTGACAGATAATAAATCAAAACATTATAATCATTCATCATATTCTTCATCAGACTATTCGTATTCTGGCACTTCAAATGCTAATCATATAAATAAAAGTGAAAATGAGGCGTACAAAAAAGAAAAGAGGATAATAGGACATACAGGCTCAGGAAATAGAGTTAATCCGGAAACTGGTAATATTCAAAAGGAAGGATTTTTGGGATATAATGATACAAATAAAAGAATAGAACCTGATTCAGGAAAATATCAAAAGGATGGTTGGTTTGGTTGGGAAGATACAGGAACCAGAGTAGAGCAAGAAAGTGGCAAAATTCAAAAAGATGGTTGGTTCGGTTGGGAGGATACAAATACTAGAGTAAATCCTGAAACTGGTATAGTCCAAAAAAATGGTTTTTTAGGTTGGGAAGATACGGATAAAAGAATTGACCCTAAAACAGGCAAATCTCAGCATAATGGTTGGTTCGGTTGGGAAGACGATTAAAAAATTAGAAGATAATATGATTAAAAAAGTTGAAAACTAAAAAAACACGAACGTACAACAAAGTGCATATTTCAGAGCGGGGTCAATGCGGTAATCAACCGCGGATTCTCGCACCGTCGTTCATGTCCTCGCGGACAGGAACGCTCTCCGAAATCCGCTCCGCAACATGCACCAACCGTTGGCTGCAATATTTATAAGACATGAAAGACCAAATAATATTTTCAATACTCGGTGGACTTCTCGGATACATCGGAGCGCTTTTTCAACACAGACTTGAATCAAAACGACTCAAGTCAAGTGAAGTGAGACAAGAGAAAATGAGGATATACTCCAACGTTTTGACGGAGTTAAGTTCTTTATTTATGAACCCCGAGAAGTTAATTGACGAATTATCAGACCCAACTCACAAACGCAGTTTTGCACTAAGACTTGGGAGAATTCTGGGGCCAGCGAGACTTGTTGCGTCAGACAAATTAGAGGAGATGCTACGCGATTTATTTGATAAAGAAGTTGCATGGCATGACTCAATGGAAAGTTCGGACACTGAAAAACAAAATGAACTATCTCAAATAGCAACGACAGCTAGAATGAACGTGGAGAGAGAAATGAGAAAGGAAATCAAAGCAGGAAAATAAAATACTGCAGCCAACAGCACCTAGCCCCAAGCCGGGGTTTTGGTGCCCGCCCGACAGGAAAGTGTATATTTGAGCGGCGGAACCACGCTCAAACATCGGAGTAATTCTCCCGGCCTAGGGGTAGCTGCGGCACGTTCTAAAACAAATAAAGTTAAAATATGAAAAATCAAATTAGACTTCTTACCCTTTTTCTTACAATCACATTATTAAATGGGTGTTCAGCGGATTTAAATGTTCCTTCCTACTTGAAGGATTATCAAATGGAGTATCAGGAAAGCCCTAAAGAGGCAAATCTGCAATGGTTTAAAGATGCTAAATATGGGATGTTTATTCATTATGGTTTATATAGCATGCTGGAAAAAGGGGAATGGGTTCAACTGAGAGATACTATTCCAGTATCAGAATACGCAAAATTGAAAGACCGTTTTACAGCCGAAAATTTTAATGCTGATGAAATAACCGATATTGCCATAAATGCGGGGATGAAATATATAACAATTACCTCAAAACATCACGACGGTTTTTGTCTTTTTAAAACGAAAGAAACGGACTTTAATGTGATGAATTCGCCGGCAAAAAGAGATTTAATTCAAGAACTTTACGATGCCTGTGAGCAAAAAGGGTTAGGATTATTTTTATACTATTCCTATGGTGCAGACTGGAAGCATCCGTACTTTTATTCACGCGAAAGTGGCTGGGCCAACGCCAGGCCTGCTTACACTGAACCTCAACCTGAATATAAGTTTAAAAAAGACGGGGATTTCAAAATTTATGTTGATTTTGTTCATAAACAACTAACGGAATTACTCAACCAATACCCTAATATTGCCGGAATATGGTTTGACCCTGTTATGGGTTATTATAGCCGTCCCGATTTATTTCCCATTGATTCAACTTATTCATTAATACGAAAAATGTCTCCTCATGCTTTGATATCCTTTAAACAAGGGGCAAACGGGGATGAAGATTTTATGGCTCCGGAACGGGGAGGGAATATGAAAGTTGGTGAACAATTTGAAGTTGCAAAAACAACCTACGAAAAAAATAAAAATAAACCGCGTGAAATTTGCAATACATTGCAACCTCATGCATGGGGCTATAATAAAAAACAGGATGGGAACCATAAAAAAGCTGCTGATATCATTGAACTGCTTGAAGATGCTAAAAAATCAAATGCAAATTTGTTGCTAAATGTCGGACCAAAGGGAGATGGTTCTTTTCCTGAAGAAGACATAACTGCTTTAACAGAAGCAGGGAGAAGTATTCACCGGGTTTTGGAGAGATAAACCTGAATATGCTTATTCCAACTTATTTACAGTCTGAAACAAGAGACAAAGTAAAAAAATCGATTACAAAACTAAATAAACCAAAACCTGGATTAAGGAAAACAGAATTTGTATCGGGAATATGATTTGCCGCTGTAAAATTCAATGCTTTACAAATGCAAAGGTTTTTCCTTAAACTTTAAACTTTAAACTTTAAACCCGGAACTTTGAACCCGGAACTTTGAACCCGGAACTCTGAACCCGGAACTCTGAACCCGGAACCCGGAACTCTGAACCCGGAACCCGGAACCCGGAACCCGGAACCCGGAACCCGGAACCCGAAACTCCCCTAAAACCCCGGCATCATCTCAATTAATTCCCCGTCGGTGGTGTAATAGTGCCCCATCAGGTTGGCGGTTAAACAGGAATGTACCGGGATAATCTCCACCAAATCGCCCACGTCAAAATTATCGAACTGGTTTTGAGCCACCTTGATAATGCCATGTTCCTGCGAGAGTTTCGCAAGATAATTCATCGGATCGAGCATCTGTTTTTTGCCATTTTTTGTAATAATTATCCGGCCAAACATCGCTTTTCCATCAACATTGGTAACAGAATCTTTCGAGAAATGTACAGCACCGCCATGAATCACAACTTCGTTTCGTAACCTGTGTTTTGCCACCACCGGGCAAACCATTCGCACGGCAATGTCTTCGAACCGGCAAACACCCAGGTTTTGCTGCATTAAATCGTAAAACACAAAATTGCCGGGGCGGATTTCATCAACATCGGTAAAAGTGGTACAAATTGAAGCGGCAGGCGTATCGCCGATACTGATTTCAATTTTTGGAAACTGATTGATGTATTTCTTTTTTAACGATTGTAATTTCAGCAGGGCATCGAAATGACGGTTGAAAATTTCGCCGGTTGAATCGGCGCTGTAGGTTTGACCAGCGTGTGTGAGGAAACCTTTAAAAGTCAGGTTTTTTCCTGCGTTAACTTGTTTGATAACTTCTTCAAGTAGCAATTCATCATGCGGGTCAATTCCGGTGCGGTAATTACCGGTATCAATTTTTATCCACACATCAACGGGAAACAGAACATTTTTAGCCAAATACGTGGCAGCTTCGGTGTTTTCAACCAGTAATCCCAGTTTTATTCCGGAAGCCAGCCGGTTGATATTGTCGATTTCCAAAATGTTTAACGGAAAAGCTACGGTAATGTCATTCCATCCGCCTCCGGCAAAGTATTCGGCCATTTGCACCGACGAAACAGTAATTGCCTCAACATCAAACGGTCTGAACCACTCACCAATTTTCAGGGATTGGTGGGTTTTAAAATGCGGCCTGAAACGCAGGTTATATTCTGCCGCTTTTTTGGCCATTTTTTCGATATTTTTCAGGGCAACACTTTTATTAACCACCAGCGTGGGGCGAATTATCTTCATCATTACAGCAATTTTAAAACATTTTCTTAATTTGTTTTGACAGATTGTTGCGGGTTTCCATCAGTTGTTGGGTAATCCCGGTTTTGTAAATATGCGGACTGATAAACCGCTTGTGTTCCTCGGGCAACAATTCAGCCCTTTCTTTCAGAAACTGGTAAATATCCATCGTCGACTGTTTTTCAAGCAGAATTTCACCCTTTTCCACCACTGTAGTTAACAGTTTTTCAAACGATAATCCTTTCACTTTTGTGTTTAGTTCGGGATAAACAGGATGGTAAATTACATCGATTTCAGATGGGATTTCGGATTCAAGTGCAATGGCATCGCGGTAAAACTTTCCGTTGCTATCCAGAAAACGGTACAACTGTTTTTTTGACGGGAGTGTATTTTTTTCGATGTTTTCCGAGAATTTCATTTTGGGCATTCCTTCAATTTCGGTGAGTTTGTAAACGCCGTCGAGCGCGGCATCGGGTTTGCCGGTAACCATTTCGGTGCCAATTCCAAAAGCATCGATTGCTGCAAACTGGTCTGTCAGCAATGTTTTTATAACGTGTTCGTTCAACTGGTTCGAAGCGATTATTTTTACAGTTTTCAGTCCTGCATCATCGAGCATTTTTCTGGCTTTTTTACTCAGGTAGGCCAAATCGCCGCTGTCTAAACGGATGGCTTTTAACTGGTACCCGTTTTCTTCCATTTCCTTTGCCACAACAATGGCATTCGGAACTCCCGATTTTAAAGTATCGTAAGTGTCAACCAGCAAAGTTGTGTTTTCGGGATGAACATTTGAGTATGATCGAAAAGCTTCCAATTCGGTATCGAAACTCTGGATCCAGCTATGTGCCATAGTTCCCGAAACCGGAATATCAAAAAGTTTTCCGGCCAGTACATTCGATGTTGACGAAGCTCCGCCGATACAGGCAGCCCGGCTGGCATGGATGGCGGCAAGTCCCTGAGCGCGGCGCAAACCAAATTCGGCAAAAACCTGTTTCCCGGCAACCAGCTTAATCCTGAAAGCTTTTGTGGCAATCAGTGATTCGAAATTGAGCATATTCAGCAACAGGCTTTCGATTAACTGGCACTCGATAATATTCCCGTCAACCCTTAAAACAGGTTCGTTTGGGAATACAATTTCACCCTCTTTTACACTCAAAATATTTCCTGAGAACCTGAAATCTTTCAAATATTCCAAAAATTCAGGTTTAAATCCCTGTTCTTTTAAATATTGAATGTCGGATGCACTGTAGGTAAACTGGCTTAGCATTTCAAGAAAATCTGCTAATCCGGCAAAAACTGTAAAACCACCTCCAAACGGATTGGTTCTGAAAAAGTAATTGAAAGATACCTGTTGATCCTTTTTATTACAATAAAAATAACCTTCAGCCATCGCCAACTCATAAAAGTCGGTGTAAAGGCCAAAATTTTCATTCATTTCTAACATATTCCAAAGCAAGTTTGATGAAACGTTTAAAGTTAAGTAAGAATTGGGTATAAAAAGAATTTTATTGATTTTCTAAAAGGAAAAACTTTGAGTCAGGAAACCTGATAACTATCGGGTCAAAGTCCCGGCAGAAATGGGACATGGACTTTCCTAAGTCCATGATTCTTAAACCGGATAAAAAGAGAAATAAAAAATTTGGTTCAATAACGGATTGTTTGGATAACCAATTATTAAAATTCTTTTACAACAATATTTTAAAAATATCTGCAAAGTGATTTTAATCGATTTTGCTCCGTGGCTTTAGCCCGGAGACAAATAAATTGATGCAGATTTCGGCTTCAGCCTTTAATTCAAACAAGGAAACAGAACAAATAAAATTAAATGCTAAAGCCTTGTATTTCTTGTAATTTTTATCGCCAAGCTAATGCATGGCGCAAAACTAAATTTGTTTGCAAAAAAAAGCCGGTCTGAATAAACAAACCGGCTTTCTGATGTTGATATATTTGGTTAATTTAATGCCTCATCTTCAATGACATTGATATTTGAGTCAACCAGGATTCGTCCGCAATATTCGCAAACAATAATTTTTTTGCGGTTGGCAATATCCATTTGACGTTGTGGTGGAATTTTATTGAAACAACCTCCGCAGGCATCACGCTGTATGGTTACAACTGCCAATCCGTTGCGGGCATTTTTTCTGATTCGTTTAAAAGCGGTTAATAAACGTGCTTCAATAAACGATTCAATTTTTTCGGATTTGGCTTTTAGCTTTTCCTCTTCAATTTTGGTTTCCTCCTGAATTTCCTGCAATTCTGCTTTCTTACGCTGGAGGTCTTCCTGTCTTTCTGTCAAAAGTTTTTTTGAGGTAACAATGTTTTCCTCTTTTTCCTTCATTTCGGTGGTAAACTCTTTGATGCGTTTTTCAGAGAGTTCAATTTCCAGGTTTTGGAATTCAATTTCTTTTGAAAGTGAATCGAACTCGCGGTTGTTGCGAACATTGTTTTGTTGTTCGGTATATTTTACAATTAAAAGCTGCGACTCTTTTATTGCAATTTTTTTGTTGTTAACCGAGGTTTCCAGGTTTTTTATTTCGTGGTCGAGATTGATTAACCTTGTTTTTAAACCGGCAATTTCATCTTCCAAATCCTGCACTTCCAGCGGAAGTTCACCCCTGAGCACTTTAATTTTATCCACTTCAGAAACTACGGTTTGCAACTCGTACAAAGCCCGAAGTTTTGATTCAACAGAAATTTCTTTTTCGTCTTGCTTTGAATATGTTGTGTTCATCGCTTAAATTTATTTTTAATCAATACTAAAATTCAGAAATAAAAAACCGGGTTGGTATTCACCTCCGATAAATGGACTGCAAACTTAGGGAAATTTTTCATAAGTAATTCATAAAAAAGTTCTTTAGTGAATTGTTCGCTTTCAAAATGCCCGATATCGGCAATCACGATTTTGTTTTCGGCATCAAAAAACTGGTGGTATTTAAAATCGGACGAAACAAAAATATCGGCTCCGGCGGCAATTGCGGCGTTTAACAGAAATGAACCGGCGCCTCCGCAAACGGCAACTTTCTCTATTGTTTTGCCTTTTAATGCCGTGTGTTTTATTACTCCAGTGTTAAATGTGGATTTTAGTTGTTTCAAAAATCCGGTTTCAGAAACAGGCGTGGCAACAGTTCCAATCATTCCCATACCGGTTTTGTTGAATTGATTATCGAGCGGATAAATATCAAAGGCTACTTCTTCATAAGGGTGCGATTTTAAAAGTGCATCAATTACTTTTCCCTGCAAATAACCGGGGAAAATAGTTTCGAACCTGACTTCTTTTTCAGTATGAATTTTGCCTTTTTCACCTACAAACGGGTTTGCATTTTCATTTCCCCTGAAACTTCCCAATCCCTCGGCTGTAAAACCACAACTGTCGTAGTTTCCGATATTTCCGGCGCCGGCATTGAAAACAGCTTCACGAACCGGATTTAAGTGTTCGATGGGAATAAAGGTTACTAATTTCTTGAGCTGACCACCGGCTGGTTGCAGTATTTTATAGTTTTGCAGGCCCAGTTTTTCGCAGATTTTTTGGTTTACACCGCCTTCAACACTGTCGAGATTGGTGTGTGCTGCATAAATGGCAATGTCGTTTTTTAAGGCTTTTATAATGGTGCGCTCAACATAGTTTTTACCGGTAAATTTTTTCAGTCCCGAAAAAACAATGGGGTGGTGGGCAACAATCAGTTGTGCATTTTTTTTGATGGCTTCGTCAATAACTTTTTCGGTAACATCCAGCGTTATCAAAACCGTTTTTATTTCGGTATTCGTGTCACCGGTTATTAATCCGGCATTATCGTAAGATTCCTGAAGGCTCAGCGGGGCAAAGCTTTCCAGAAAATTTGCAACATCTTTTAATTTGGGCATAATTAATTCAATTTAATCCTGCATTTCATCCCGTATTTCCACCAGTTGTTGCCGGACATCCAGCAAACGCTGCACAATCTCAAAATTATGGATAGTTTCTTCGCGGTTATCTTTTAACTTTTGCTGGGCGCCTTTAATTGTCATTCCGCGTTCTTTCAGCAAATGATGAATTAATTTGACTGTTTCAATATCTTCTTTGGTGAAAAGGCGGGTACCTTTTTTATTTTTATGAGGTTTAAGCGCGTCGAAATTATTTTCCCAATATCGAATTAATGACTGGTTTTCCCCGATGATATCAGCCACTTCGCCAATCGAGTAAAAAATTTTCTCTATTTTGGGCTTCCTGTACGGCATCGGAATTAATCGAGCGTTTGACCGATATTCGTTGAAATGGCAATCAACCTGTCGTATTCTTCGGCTGTAAGAT
>ADZX01000069.1_pt1 | contig 18330 bp, 13 predicted proteins | sample 349688 | NCBI WGS metagenome assembly ADZX01 (sample SAMN00713648, study PRJNA49615) | sediment metagenome | isolation source: Carrizo shallow lake | place: Spain: near Madrid | collected 2007-02-15 | depth 25 m m | reverse complement strand
AAGCTTGGCTGCAGGTCGACGGATCTGTTCCATGTTACAAGGCTGACCTCCCATGTGAACAGGCATAATAGCTTTTGTATTTTCAGTGATCTTTTTTTCCACGTCACCAGGGGCAATCTGAAAGTATTCAGGTTCCAGATCAGCCATAACAGGAAGAGCCCTGGCTGATAAGATAGAAGAGATGGTTCCCGGATCGGTGAGCGGGGAGGTGATCACCTCATCTCCGGGCCCGATTCCAAGTGCTTCAATTGAGGTGTGCAAGGCCTGGGTTCCTGAGCCGGTGGCAACACAGTATCTGGCTCCTGATAATTCTGAAAACTCTTTCTCAAATGCAGAAACGTTATTTGTTTTAGAGTCAATTCTGCACCATATCCTGCTCCTTGTAGTTTTAACTATGGAATCAACGATCTTTTCATCAACATATGGCCATGCTGGCCAGGGCTTGCTCTTACTGCGGACAGGATCACCCCCGAGGATTGCCAGCTTACCGGCATTAGTTGACAATTTCCCGATAACGGGAATGGCACCTGATGCAGCAATAGCAGCAGAACCTGCAGATACTGCAGCAATAAAACGCCGCCTTGTAAAATCATTTCTTTTCATTTCCTTTATTGTTTTTGTACAAATTACTAATGTAGAAAAATTAAAGCTCATTACAAAAAGGTAAACGCAAACCTGCCGGCAGGCAGGCAGGCAGGGACGCCAAGGCGCAAAGGAAGCGCAATAAAAAAGTTGCGTATTTAATAGCGTCTTTGAGCCTTTGCGTTTAATTTTCTTTCCACTCTGATCTTTTAAAGCCAGCTGAATATTAACCGTATGAAGATCTAAAATCCAAAAAGTGAAAAGGAGGATAACCCACTTTATAAAAATCCATATTTTAACATCTCATACATTGTATTCTAAGTCTTTACCTTAAAAATAAGGCCATTAAAGTAAATATTTTTGCATTTAGTCGCAAAATTGCTTGAATTAATCAAAAGTAAAATTAATTTTAAATCTTATTTGTAAGAATTAAGAACTAATTAACAAAAACCCCTAAAAAAAATGTTATGAATACAATGACTTTTGAATTAGAAACCGAAGTAAATGATCAGGTAACAGAGTTTTTAAATTATTTACTCGAAAATGGAGGCCCGAATCCGGAGGATTATACGAAATTTACATCAATCGTAGATAACCTCGACCCATCTGAAGTGGATAATTTCAGGGACAAGATAAAGAGTGTCCTGAATGAAAATACTCTGATCGGGCATGGATTTGTTAAACCATATGGATACTCTGGTGATTTTCATCTAATTGACAAGATTTATCAGTTTGATGTTAATGAAGATTCCCGATACAAAAACTGGGATCTCTTTTTCCAGAACCAGGCGGGTGCAAACGCAGTAAGGAACAGGAAAGATTTTTTTATTAAATACTGTAAAGATCTGGTTATAAATAAGGAGAATCCTAAGGTTCTTATTCTCGGATCAGGTCCTGCTTCGGATGTTTATGAATTTCTGAACAATTATTCCGGGAGTAATAATATAAGTTTTGATCTGATTGATTATGATCAGGCAGCAATTGATTTCTCAATGAAAAAAAACCAGAAGTTTAACGGCCATGTATCCTATAACAGGATCAACGCCTTACGATATAATTCATTTAAATTATATGATCTTATCTGGAGTGCAGGTATGTTTGACTATTTTAAAGATAAGCATTTTACGTTTCTTATAAGGAAGTATATTAATTGCCTCGCTGAGGATGGTGAAATGGTAATAAGTAATTTCAGCACAAGAAATCCGACAAAAAGACTTATGGAGGTATTATCAGACTGGTACCTGAATCTCAGGACTGAGTCAGATCTGTTCAGGATAGCCCTGGATGCATGTGTCGACAAAGAATTGGTGAGCATCGATAAGGAACCTCTCGGGGTTAACCTGTTTCTTAAAGTAAGAAAAAATTAGTTAATTTGGTTTTTATATTTAACACCCTTTTAATGAATATCTTAAAAAATTTCGTAAAAGGCCTGTTCGGACTTCCTTCAGCTACACAGGAACAATGGTCAATTAATCACCTGACCCTTTCCTATACCGGGAAATTAACCCGGTATGAAAAGGAATTTCAGGAAGATTATTTTATCAGGTCATTGAATCCATTCAGATTTTCGATTATACTTTCGATGATCTTTTATGGAGCATTTGCATTTCTTGATACAGTGACGGTTCCTGCCCTGAAGGAAGTTTTCTGGCTTATCCGGTTTGGAATTGTATTCCCGATATTGATTGCAGTCTTCATCTTTTCATATTTCAAAGCATTTAAGAAGTACATGCAATTTATTATCTCATGTATAATATTCATTACCGGATTCGGGATCATAATCATGATTATTTTAGCAGCTAAAGTTGAGAATTATTCATATTATGCCGGACTGATCCTGATTTTCATTTTTGGATATACATTCATCAGGGCAAGATTTGTCTATTCTCTCATTGCGGGCTGGTCAATTGTTTTATGCTATGAAATTTCAGCAATCTGGTTATCCCATACTCCGGTAACTATCCTCGTAAATAATAATTATTTCTTCATAAGTGCAAATATCATAGGAATGTTCATCAGCTATTTCCTTGAGCTATCTGCGCGTAAGGAGTTTTATATGAGGATACTCCTGGAGCAGGAGAAGGAAAATGTGAAAACTGCTAATAATGCACTTGAAAAAAGAGTTTTGGAGCGGACGAAACAACTTTCAAATGCAAACCTTGACCTGAAGAAGGAAATTGAAATAAGGCAAAAATTTGAACGGGAAAGAGCCGAACTGGAAAAACAATTATTCCAGCTTCAGAAAATGGAAACTATTGGAACATTGGCCGGGGGTATAGCCCATGACTTTAATAACATTCTGACTCCTATCCTGGGATACACTGATATGGCCAGGGAAGAACTCCCGGAAGAGAGTAACCTCAGGTTTGATCTTGAACAGATCAATAATGCTGCCCTCAGGGGAAAAGATCTTGTCCAGCAGATTCTGACTTTCAGCAGGGAAGTTGATTTTGGGAAAAAACCTATTCAATTACAGCCAATTGTTGCCGAGGCGCTTAATTTGCTTATTTCTTCAAGCCCCCCAAGTGTGAAGATCAAACAAAATCTTGATCCAATGACCGGAACAGTTATAGCCGATCCGACTCATATCCATCAGATTGTAATGAACCTTTGCACAAATGCCAATCACGCGATGCTGAAAACGGGCGGTATTCTTGAAGTAAAACTGGATGCTGTTGAAGTGGATCAGAAATTTGCAGAAAAGATTCCGAACCTAAAGAAAGGAGATTATATCAGGCTGATCATTTCAGATACCGGTCATGGTATGGACATTAAAACCAAAGAAAGGATCTTTGAGCCATTCTTTACACGTAAGGAAGTAGGATCAGGTTCAGGTCTGGGACTCTCTGTAGTTCATGGGATAATAAATAATTACGGAGGTGCTATTGTTGTTGACAGTACACCCGGAAAAGGGACTACGTTCACTATTTTTCTGCCAAGGCACAGCGCTGATTCAATAGGGTCCGGTAAAACTATTAAAATGCCTTTGAAAGGAACCGAGCAAATTCTTTTTGTTGATGATGAGCAGGAGATAACTTTTATGGGGAAGAAGATGCTTGAAAACCTGGGTTACAAAGTTACAATAAGAAGCGATAGTCAGTCTGCATTGGAAGTATTTATGAATAATCCTGGTAAATTCTCTCTTTTGGTTACAGATCAGAATATGCCAAATATATCCGGAACGGAACTTGCTTCCAGAATGAGAGAATTGCAACCCGGACTAAAAATAATTATTATAACCGGTTATGCTGATAATCTTTCGGAAGAGGTACTGGCTAATTCCGGTATTTCTGAAGTAATCTTAAAACCGATGATATTGGACGATTTCAGTAAAATAATCAGAAGAGTACTTGACGAAAAATAAAATCAGAAATACTATATGGCAAAAATTCTAGTATTTGACGATGAACCTTCCATTCTTCTTATGATAAAAAAAATGCTCGAAAGAGCTGGTCATGAAGTGGATATAGCTTTAAACGGGAAAGATGGCATGGAATTGTTTGAAAAAAATAAACCAGATCTTGTCATTACAGATATAATCATGCCTGAAAAAGAAGGGCTGGAAACAATACGTGAACTCAGAAAAAAATATCCTGACCTTAAGATAATTGCAATTTCAGGTGGGGGAAGAATAGGTCCTGAAGGATATCTTCCAGGCGCAAAAATTTTCGGGGCAAACGCGGTATTTCAGAAACCGTTTATTCAAAAAGATTTTCTGGAAACTGTTTCAAAACTATTAATTGAAGCAAATAAAAGGTAAATCCCAATCTTATTAGCATTGGAATTAAGATTTAAGGTTGAGCCCACTCCGAAAAGTATTTTTTTGCCACCAAGGCTCAGAGACACAAAGTCTCACAAAGCGTAAGTTGTTAAATTTAACTCTTTGCGAATCTTGGGGTCTTTGTGTCTTAGTGGCAATAGCGTTTTCTAGACTTTTCGGAGTGGACACAAGGTTCTTTACTAAAAGATTTTATACCGGGAAGTCTGCAAATAACTTTTTTGGAAGTGAGAGTAGTGTTAAATGAATCAGATAAAATTGCCGGTTTCTGGATTAAACCCTGGTCAGATATGTTAAAATAAAAAATATGAAATCAAAACTTGAAAAAGAGATCCTTAATACGATGAGCAAAAATCCTGCTAATTGGAAGGGAATTTTTTATTTCAACCGGAAAGACCCAAGGACATTGGTCCCCAAGTTATATCCTTCCATGGGATGGACTTTAAATTTCGCAAGTCCGTATTCATATTTTTTTGTGATTGCTGTTGCTGTTGTTGTAATAGTTATTGCTTCCATATTTCTATTATAATTAAACATTGGTGTCCGGTAAAATTATAGGGGATTCTTCGCTTCGCTCTGAATGACACACTTTTGCCGTTACTTTGAGGGTGAGGGGTTGGTGGCGGCTTCGCCGCCACCAACCCCTCACCCTCAAATCATAAGCAACTGTCATTCTGAGCGTAACGAAGTGAAGCGAAGAATCTCATGATCTATTTCAATTTTTACCGAACAAGAGAAATAACTAAATATTTATGAAAATAATACAATTTATTATCGCCTTAAATTTCATAATATCAGTTTTAACTGCTCAAACAAGGACAGATGCCGGCTTTTCAGAATCCGAACTGACATTAAAAACTGCATCGGGGGATATATATGGAACTTTAACAATACCAGATAATGCCAAAACTTCTCCAATAGTTATTATTATTGCCGGATCAGGTCCAACTGACAGGAATGGAAATTCCTCATCAGGCCTTCAGACAAATGCTTACAAAATGCTATCGGAAGGTTTTGCGAAAAATGGTATTTCAACTTTAAGATTTGATAAACGGGGGATAGGAAAAAGCAATCCTGCCATGACAAGCGAAAGTGAGTTAAGATTTGAAACATATGTAAACGATGTTGTCGCGTGGATTTCATTATTAAGATCCGATAACCGATTTTCGAAAATTATCATTGCAGGGCATAGTGAAGGCTCCCTGACAGGAATGTTAGCTGCACAACAATCTAAGGCCGAATCATTTATTTCTATTGCAGGTGTTGGAAAATCAGCAGATAAGATATTACAGGATCAGTTAAAAAATAAATTACCTGCTAACCTTCTGGACGAATCAAATAAAATAATTGACAGCCTGAAAATGGGGAAGACTGTTTCGAACGTGAATCCTGCATTATTTGCATTATACAGACCAGGCGTACAACCCTACATGATTTCATGGATAAAATATGACCCTTCAAAAGAGATCGGTAAATTAAATATTCCTGTCTTAATAATTCAGGGCACAACTGATTTACAGGTGAGTGTTGAAAATGCCAGATTGCTTTCAGCGGCAAAACCAGATGCCGAACTTCTTATAATTGAAAATATGAATCATGTCTTAAAAGAATCTGATAATGATATACAGAAGAATATGGCAACATACAGAAATCTTGATTTGCCGTTACAGACCGGATTGATTGATAATATGGTTAGTTTTATAAAGTCCAATAAATAATAACCAGCTTAGCTTTCGGATTTACCAATTACCTTTTCTCCAGGGCACCTGCATCCCTTTTCCCATGAGGTTCGTTACCCGTAAAGTCCCGCAGAAAGGGACCATCGAATTCCCAGGCGTATAACTCGTCAATATCAGTTTTCGCGTCGGCTAATGTCCCCAGGCAAATTCGTAAAAACTCGAGTGTTCCTTTGAAATAACGCCCCCCCGGAGTTCCACCAACATAAAGGTCAGCTTTGTTCTCAAGGGAGATATTACCTGCAATTCCAGGTCCTTCTTTATCTTTTTTCCCATTTATATACAGGGTAAGGGTTTTTGCAGCACGGTCTGCTTCCGCAATAATGTGATGCCATTTACCATCGTTAATTGCCACCCCGCTGTTTAATTTCACGGATTTACCCTCTCCGGTGACAGTGAAGGTAACTCCACCTTTTTCATTTACTTCCAGGGAATAACCTGCACCACTCATTTTCTCAGCAATCACTCCCTTTGAAAACTTTGGTTCGGTTCTTAAATAAGCTTCGATCAGAAAGTTGGAATCAAATACCTGAGGGCTTTTGAAATCTTTGCCCGTTACCTTACGGGTTTCCGTTTTCCCGTTTTCATCCCATCTGAATTTTATAGTATATGAAAAGGATTTGCAAATTGTGTCGTTTGAACAGACTGCATACTGGTCTTTTCCGTTTAGTTGCAGTGCGCCCTTTGTCCAATCTTCAAGCGGACCATTCAGATAGTTGTTTTTCCCGATATTCACTCCTTTCAGATGAAACATTGGTTTTGTATAATAATCATTACGGCTGTAATAATATGAGGCCATGTACCAGTGTTCGTCGAGGATATGTGCCGGATCATTGCCTGCAGGATAAAAACTCCATTCGCCAACTGTAGCGTACAAACTCCAGGGCACAAAAACCTTTACCCCTCTGTCAATTGCTGGAGAGCTGTTTGTAAGGCTGAAATCATGGTTAGCGGGATTTTTCATTGGGGATGTCTGTGCAACCACTCCAAGATCATCGGCTATTGAGCCAACCTCTTTTAGTGCATTCCGGCTTTCTTCAAATGATATATGCCACTGTCCTGAGGGTTTAAATGATCCGTATTTACCGGTGATATCATAAAAAATATTTCCGGTAAACGCGTTCGTCTCAAGAGCATAATGATTCTTTTGAGGCCCGGCATCCATTTCATTCCCTGCAGCTGCTGATCTTGCAGGTGTTGTATGCCAGAAAACCCAGTCACCGATCCCATCCCAGATATTACCCAGGTATTTGTTGCTCCCTGCCTGGGGTGCCTGTCTGCGTGTTCCCTTCACAAAATTGTATGCTGTATTGTTGAAAAAACTGTTCTGGTAACTGATGATCTCCTGGAACATAGTTGTTGCCCCAACCCTGCTCCATGGGTCTTTACTCAAACCCCATCCAATGTTGTTAAAATAATAGTTCTTGAAGGCCCCATCAAGGTAATAAGCCATGCCAAAGCGTGCAGATCCGGGTTTATTGGGATTATCTTTCCCGTCAATCCAGCTGGCATTCCTGAAGCCGCCCGGATTTCCTGACAAGTTATTATAGACATATGCAACTCCCCCCTGCCATGTCTCAATATTTCCGCAATCATCGCCGGTTCTGATCCCGTCAATGACCTTATTCTGATAAATTAGTACGCGGACAAGAGGCACATCCCTGACATTACCGCTTATTTTTGCACCATGAACATTCACACCTGCATGCCATGGTTTTTCTATGATATTTCCTGCAATTTCTACAGTTTGTCCATTGGATACATCAATTGCATTTGCTGAACCTACCCGCATAGGCCTCTGGCCTGCTTTGTAAATATAATTCCTAAGTACTTTAACATCTAACAGATGACCTGCTTCATCTCCGATTGCATCCCCATACTGAATTCCTTCCTGGATGGTAATCCCGCCATGATCTGTCTCACGAATTTCACAATCTGTAATGGTAATTTCATCGATATTAAGGCCAGGTTTAACGGCTTTCATGAAAATACCGGCATTTACATGATTGAATACGCAGTTAGACACGCGTATATCTTTACCTCCTCCCCATACTCTAATACAAGCCGGATGGACATGTTTTTTTAATGCATATTTGACTCCCCAGGGCAACTCAGTCAAATCCCAGGAAACATTAGAATACCGGAATGAGAGACCGGAAATATTTATATGTTGTTTCTCTTCCATGTGTATAAGAGTGGATTCTTTACCGGCCTCTATTTCAACTGTATTCGGATCAACTCCACCTGGTAATATTACATGTAAACGTCCTCCATCTCCTTTTTTATCAAACCAGAACTCACCATCAGGATCGTCAAGGTAGTGGGGTTTGTCCTCAAGGTAATAACGGTGGTTCCTGGCAATAATCCTTGAGCGGGGACTCCCGAGATATCCTTCAAATCCTATTCCCTTTTTCTCTGCATCATAACCCTGAACGCGCGATGGATAAGGTGTACCGTCAACCCAACCGAACTCGGTCCAAGATATTGCACCCATATAGAGTTCTTTTGGTCCGGTTAAGTTTTTGGTGTCAATTCCAAGAATTAGTTCTCGCCCCTGTTCATTCTTCATAAATACACTAAAATACTTACTGCCGGGGTAATCCCAGTACCACCATTCGCTTTTTATGTCCTCAGGATCAGATATCTTCCAGTTTGGCATGCGGGCGAGAGGGATCCGTGTAATTTCCTTGTCTTTTATCATCCAAAGGTTTCGTGGAGCAAAATCCAGGTCGCAGTACCAGACCTTTGCGGGTTCGGGAATATCCGTATTTTCAGCACCTCTCACCCATCCACCCGTAATTTTCACTGAACCGCTGATCACAGCTTCACCTTCACCCCAGGATGGATCAACCGTCAGACGAATTGGATTCCCCGGTTCACCGGATTCATCTGCGATCATACTCCCACGGTAAACAGATCCGCGCCTGAACACATATGTTTGAATTCCGGTGCAGGATGCTGCCAGTCCAGTTGCCGCTGCATCCCAGGGATGATGCCTCCACGGGCTGGCTTTGGACATGCCGGTGTTATTGTCATTCCCTTGCTCATAATCAATATACCGTATCGACTTCCCTGCCTCGAATACAAATGGTTTTGGCGACCATTCAAGATCACCATCCTCTGTAGCCTTCGCATAGGAAATTTCCCATGAGAATTTTTTATCTGTCCGTTTACCCTCAGGAGCAGGCTTGAGCTTTTTAGTTCCCGATTCTGTGGATGAATCCTGATTTATATTCTCATTATTTCCTGCCGACATTAACGATATTCCCGCGGCTATACCACTAATTATCAATATAACCGGCAAATAATTTATTTTGAAATATTTCTTTGTAAATTCCATTTGATCTATATTTTATTAAAGTTTACAAATTTCAATAACACGAAAAATTTGTGCTGCAAGATAAGAACTTTCCTGATAGTAAAAGACGTATTTATAACCTGATAGGATGATTTCATTCTTTCTGTTCCTGAAAAGATATCTCAAGTACATCCAGCAAATCAGTGAAACATATTTAAAGAAAACCCATGAAATTAAGTCAGGAACAGGGAATAGAATAAACGATATGTTTAGTTGGAGGGGCTGCGTAAATTTATTATTATTAATGCGTTGTGCGATGAAATTTTTTTTATTATTTAAAATCATAATTTGAAACAGTTCTTTGAATTAAGGTGCTGATATTTAGTTCTATATATAAATTCTTTGTGAGCACCAGCTGGCGGACACTTAGTCCAGTTATATTATCTTGAATTGGCTTAGGTTCTTTGTCATGATTTAACTCCCCCATTGTCTTTTTCCTTTTATCTTTTGTCTTTTATCTTAAATTTGCTTCGGGCTTTAGCCTAAAATATGACTTTGTTAATCGTTCAGGATACTCAATATTTTTATTGTTGCGGAGTATCCTCATTAAAAAATTCATAAAATCTACTTTTCAAATTAAATATAATTCTATTTTTACTTTAGAAATTTTATGCAATCTTTTTACAAATGCGTGAAACATTAATTGACACGATTATTTTTACTTTCAAATGCATATACTACTAATTTTAGCATGTGTTTAAATTAAATCTCAAAATATGAAGTCCCCTGTTGATTTTCTGTTTCGTTGCTCCCTTCTGATTATTTTATTATCATCATGTTCCCGTCTTCAAACATATACAGTCGAAGAAATCAATGATCTGGACATTCTCAGATATCCTCCACCTACGCCTGTTCATCCGGATTCTCAAAGCTTTACGGTTACTTCGGTTAACCATGTACAGGAGATTACCGTAAATTCTACAAACCTTAGAAACCTTTCAATTACAATCGAGAATACTGGCAAAAGTGTAATTAAAACACCACACCTGTATGGTCCACAGGGTTGGAATGTCCGCGGTGATTCAACTGCTTTCAAAGCTCTGGCTGCAAATATTACACAGGGGGATCTTACAAAAGAACAGAAATTCTTCAGGGCTCTTGAATGGACCATGTTGAATTTTCATCGTTATGAATTGGTTAATTCAAGAATTAAACCTAATCCATATCCTGGTAATTACCATACGGGAAATGGTTCCCGGCTTTTTAATGAGTACGGAAGTGCCATGTGCGGGGAATTTCATGATGTTTTAAATCCAATCCTGGTAAAAATTCCCGATGCTGGCATGTATGGATGCAAATATACCATGGGAGGACATACAGCCGGAGGTGCATTCTGGGACGGTGAATGGCATGATTTCAATGGCTCACCAACCATACAAATGGCACATTACAAAATGGACGGCAAGACCCTTGCAACCTGGTCAGAGCTTAAAAATGATCCATCTCCTATCGATTCAGTAAATAAATACATAGGACATTCAGGTTACTATGGGAAATGCTTTAGTCCGGATTCACTAACATGTCCATTAAGGAAATACATTTATTACCCGAAGTTTTATAATTCCAGTTACCTGATAAATTTTAAATACAGCGACTTACGGCCAAACGAAAAAATGACCATGTACTTTGATATGAGAGGTCGTTTTGATTTAACAAGCGTTGGATATAATCTGGATAAAAAAAGTTTTCCAAGAAATTGGGTTGACTATGGAAGCGTTGTTTATACCTATAAACCAAATTTTCATAATACACTTTTCGAACCATTTGTTGTGGAAAAGAGCAATGTTCAGTACACTGAAAAGGGAATAATTCCTGTGGATCCATCAAAGCTTTCTTTTATTGTTTTTTCCTCCAATCACTACCCCTGGTACCATGTTGGAGCCGATATCAAAGCCTGGTTCAAAAACAAAGGAAAAGTTTATATCGGACGCAGTAATACCATACCAGGCAATAATTTAGGAGCAGATACCCTTTATGCCAATCTGACCTGGGCTTTGCTTAATCCTGAACAAAAGGAATATGACTCAGCATCCATAACAGCAAAATCTGCATTTTGGGTTAAATTAGAATTCCAGGGAAGGGGTTCGGGTATCGACAGCGCTGAAATTTCTTCAGAACTTCAAATGAGTCCCTGGGCAATGCCTGGACTTCTTTATGGTAAGAATTACATCCGGTTTGAAGCTGAAGATATGGGAGGAAGCACTGCAAAAGTCACATACAAATATGATGATCAATCACCATATTATTTTTACGAACCTGCTACAAGCCCGACGGGAAAACATATCCATCACAGGTTTGGAGGACAATTACAAAAAGGATTTGGCTTCTGGAAAAGGCCTTCATTATGGGTAAGACTGAAAGATTCAACAGACGTGACCGTGCCTGTAACCTTACGGATTTTCAATGTTCAGAACACTTCAAATATCAGATGTGTAAGAACGTTATTTACAAACAAACCATTACATTGGGGTAATTACTGGTGGTATTGGGATGGTAAAGATGACCAGGGGAAATTACTCCCGCCAGCGATGTATGCATATCGTATTGATGACGAGCGAAATAAAACATTGATACATACAGCCCTGGTTTACTTGTATCCTGGTGGTATCTGGCCATTGCCAAATGAACTTAGAACTACTTCACCATAATATAGCTATAATTTATCCACTTCCTTCCTAAACTCCCTGAATGTCATTGGTTTCGCAATTATTTTGCGTGAACGGTCCAGAAGGAACATGGTTGGAGTTGCATATAGATTATAATCCCTGGCTGCCTTGTCGTTCCATCCGGCAAATGTGCATGTATTTATCCAGGGAAAATTGTTCAGCATTAGGTGTTCCTCCCAGGCAAATCTGCTTGAATCAATTGAAACCGCAAATACCTGAAGATTTATTGACCTGGTTTCGTACCACTTTTTAAGCCGGGGCATCATATTCGTACAATGCGGGCACCAGGAAGCCCAGAAAAGAACAAGGATATAATCGTTTTTTAATTCATAGAGCCGAACCTGTTTCCCATTTTCATCAAGCATGATAATATCGGGCACTTTTTCCCCTATAGCCATTTTCTTATATCCCTCAAGGCGCTTCTCCAAAAGCTTTTTATTATTTGTTTCGCATCCTCCCTCAATATAATTATCTGCAATATGTACAAGAACTAATTCTGATTTTAATTTATCAAAGCCATCTATCAGAAAGTTCAGGACATAATCATAAATCACCGGATTAAATGAGGCTTTGTCCATAATGTTATCCACTCCAGGAATATATGCCTGTTCCTGCTCCTGTGTATTAAGTTCCGGATTTTTGAAAAATCCCAGGTACTCAATAATTTTCGTGTCATATACCCTGGAATTTATAAGCCTCTCATCTGTAAAACTGACAAGATCAAAGTAATGATCCTTGTAAAATTGAAATAATGCTGACCCTCGAATGGATGGATGGATTAACGGTAAAAGGTTCATTTTTATAACAGCGGAAGCAACCGAACCGGGAAGCCGCTCTATCAGATCTATTAATTTCTGCGAATTGGTATACTGAATATCAATAAACTCTTCACTTAATGTTGTGTAAAAAGAGTCCCCTGTGGAGTATTCATCCAGTAGTGATTTTAACAGAGAAAATTTTCGATTATACTGCTTCAGGTTTTTCAGAAAAATATAGAAAATCTCATTTTCCGTAGAATTAATTATTTTCATGGACTCAATGAGTGAGTCAATGTCAGCTTCTAATTTTACATTTTCAGCATTAAAGATGAAATCAAAATAAACCGGATCGTCCGGTGTCGGACCCGGGGCCGCCGCTGCTGGCGTCGAGGTTGCACTTCCCGGTGGCAGACGTTCACGCCCTCCTCCCGGCCTGCCGATTAGCAGGCCGGCGCGTGAGCGCTGTGAGCGGTCCACGGCCGGATGTGCCGGGACCGCGCATTCCTGTCTGCGGCGCGTCCGCAGGCGCGTCCGCTGACGGCACTGGAACACCATGGCCTCACTGCCCGAACTGCTGAAGACGACGGTGGAGCTGGATGGCTCCGATCTGCACCTGACGACGAGCGCCCCGCCGACCGTGCGGGTGCACGGCAAGCTGGTGCCGCTCAAGCTGCCGCCGCTGACGGCCCCCGAGACCAAGCAGCTGGCCTACAGCGTCTGCACCGACGCGCAGAAGAAGCGGTTCGAGGAGAGCCAGGAACTCGACTTCTCGTTCGGCATCCGTGGGGTCGGCCGCTTCCGCTGCAACATCTTCAACCAGCGTGGCGCCGTGGCGTCGGTCTACCGTCTGATTCCCGAGAAGGTGCGCAGCTTCCAGGAACTGAGCCTGCCGCCGATCCTCGCCAAGCTCTCGGAGCGCCCGCGCGGCCTGGTGCTGGTCACCGGCCCCACCGGCAGTGGCAAGTCGACGACGCTGGCGGCGATGATCGACAAGATCAACACCGAGCGGAACGAGCACATCCTCACGATCGAGGATCCGATCGAGTACATCCACCAGCACAAGGGCTGTCTGGTGAACCAGCGCGAAGTGCACAGCGACACGCAGGGCTTCGGTCTGGCGTTGCGCGCCGCCCTGCGCGAGGATCCGGACGTCGTCCTGATCGGCGAGATGCGCGACCTCGAGACCATCGAGTCGGCCCTGCGCATCGCCGAGACGGGCCACCTCACGTTCGCGACCCTGCACACCAACTCCGCCGCGCAGACCATCAACCGCATCATCGATGTCTTCCCGGCGCACCAGCAGTCGCAGATCCGCACGCAGTTGAGCCTCGTGCTCGAGGGCATCGTCTGTCAGACGCTGCTGCGCAAGGCCAACGGGCCGGGCCGCATCGTCTCGCTGGAAGTCCTCGTGCCGACCCCGGCGATCAGGAACCTGATTCGCGACGACAAGGTGCATCAGATCTACTCGATGATGCAGGCCGGCCAGGAGAAGTTCGGCATGCAGACGATGAACCAGAGTCTGGCGTCGCTGTACATGTCGCGGCAGATCTCGCTCGAGACCGCGATGCTGGCGTCCTCGATGAAGGAAGAACTGCAGGAGATGATCGCGCGCGGCAGCGGCATCGTGCCCGGTGCCGGGTTGAATCGCGCCTCGGCCGGTGTGCCGGTGCGGCGATAGGTCTCAGGGCTCAAGTCTCAGGTCTCGGGGTTCAGGACGATCGGTGTGTTGACGAAGGCCCACGGCCCAAGGCCCACGGCCCACTGTGAAGGATGACGTGATGCAGGCTTTTGCATTTTCCGGACGGACCCGCGCGGGTGAGACCGTCAGCGGCGAGCGGCAGGCCGATTCGCTCGAGGCGGCGGTCGCCTCGCTGCGCCGCGAGCAGATCCTGATCACGCGCATCGACCCGGTCAAGGCCAAGGCCGCCAAGGCCGCGGCCAAGCCCGGGGGCAAGGTGCCGGCCAAGAGCCTGGCCATCTTCACGCGTCAGTTCAGCGTGATGATCGATGCCGGCCTGCCGCTGGTGCAGTGCCTCGACATCCTCGGGCGGCAGGAGCCGAATCCGAAGTTCGCCGCCACCATCCTCAAGACCCGTGAGGACGTCGAGAGCGGCATGTCGCTGGCCGACGCGATGCGCAAGCATCCGCGCACGTTCGACGCCCTGTTCACCAACATGATCCAGGCCGGCGAGGCCGGCGGCATCCTCGACACGATTCTGAAGCGGCTGGCGACCTACATCGAGAAGAACGTCAAGCTGATCTCGCAGGTCAAGTCGGCGATGATCTATCCGGTCGCGGTCATCGTCATCGCCGCGCTCGTGGTGTCGGTGATCCTGTGGAAGGTCATCCCGACCTTCGCGCAGATGTTCGCCGGTCTCGGCGCCAAGCTGCCGCTGCCGACCCGCATCGTCATCGCGATGAGCAACGGGCTGGTCACCTACGGTCCGATCATCATCATGGCCATCGCCGCGGTCATCTTCGCGGTGCGCACGTACTACAAGACCAACCAGGGACGGCATGTCATCGACGGGCTGCTGCTGCGGGCGCCCATCCTCGGCCTGATCCTCCGCAAGGTGGCCGTGGCGCGCTTCTGTCGCACGCTGTCGACGCTGATCAGCTCCGGCGTGCCGCTGCTCGATGGCCTCGAGATCACGGCCAAGACCGCCGGCAACGCCATCATCGAGGACGCCATCATGGAGACCCGCTCGAGCATCGAGCGCGGCGAGACGGTGTCCAAGCCCCTGCAGGACACCAAGGTGTTCCCGCCGATGGTCACGCAGATGATCGGCGTCGGTGAGGCGACCGGTGCACTCGACATGATGCTGGCCAAGATCGCCGACTTCTACGAAGACGAGGTCGACACCGCCGTGGCCGGCCTGCTGACGCTGCTCGAGCCGATCATGATCTCGTTCCTCGGCGTCATCGTCGGTGGCATCGTCATCTCGATGTACCTGCCGATCTTCGACCTCATCTCGCAGCTGACCTAGCGATGGCGATGCCGCAGATGGTGCCCGTCCCACCTGGTACCCCGGCGCCCTGGCCACCGCGGCCAGGGGGGCCGGCCCTCGTCTGGTTGGCCGGGCTTCGCGCCCTCGTGGCGGTGGCGCTGCTGGCACCCCTGGCGGCCTTCACCGCCGGGCAGGGCCAACTCTCGCAGGCTGCCTGGCTGGCGCTGCTGCCGCTGGCGCCCCTCGCCAACAGTGCGCTCGGGCTGTTGCTCGGGCCCCGGCTGTCGCCGCGGGGCCTCACCCTGCAGTTCCTCGCCGATGCCCTCGTGGTGCTGGCGGTGGTCTGGAGCACGGGGGGCCTGTTGAGCGCCTACACGCCCCTGATGCTCCTGCCCGTGCTGGCCGCCAGCGTGCTCGGTGGCCGGCGTGCCGGCATGCGTGCGGCCGGCGTGCTCGGCACCGGGGTCGTGGTGCTGTCGGCCGTGCAGTACGGCTGGCTGCCCGCACCGACGGCGCTTCGTGATCCGCTGCAGGTCGCGCTGTTGCCGCCGCTTCCGCTGGCGGCCTATACGCTGGCCGCCAACGTCGGCGGCTTCGTGGCCACGGCCCTGCTGGTGGGGCATCTGTCCGAGTCGCTCAGTCGCACCGGCGCCGACCTGGCGCGAGCGACGACGAGCCTTGCCGATCTGACCACGCTGAGCCAGCGCGTCATCGACAGCATGACCGGCGGGCTGATCGTCACCGACGCGCACGGTGGCGTCGTCCTCTTCAACCGGACCGCCGAGACCATCACCGGCCGACGCGCCGAGGACGTCCTCGGCGAGCCTGTCGACCGCGTCCTGCCGCTGCCGGCGGGCGAGTCCGACGGTGGGATCCCGGTGCGTCTCGAGTGCTCGTTCACGCGCGTCGATGGCAGCGTGATCGAACTCGGCGCCACGGTGGCCCCGCTGCTCGGCGGCGGAGGGCAGCGTGCGGGGCAACTGGTCACCTTCCAGGACCTGACGCTGATCAAGCAGCGCGAGGCGGAGCGGCAGCGGCAGGAGCGGCTTGCCGCCGTCGGCGAGATGGCGGCCGGCATCGCGCACGAGATCCGCAATCCGCTGGCGTCGATGAGCGGGTCCATCCAGTTGCTGCGTCACGAGCTGACGCTGCGCGACGACCAGGCGACGCTGCTGGACATCGTCATGCGCGAGTCGCAGCGCCTGAACGACATCATCAAGAACTTCCTGTCGTATGCCGGACCGCAGCGCGTCAGCCGCTCGCGGGTGGACGTGGCCTGCCTCGTCACCGAGGTCGGGGCGTTGCTGCAGCAGCAGGCACAGGGGCCCGGGGCCGTCACCATTCGCGTCGATGCGCCCGCACCGGTCTTCCACGACGTGGACGAGGCGCAGCTGCGCCAGGTGCTGTGGAATCTCGCCACCAACGGCATCAAGGCGATGCCGGAGGGGGGTGTGCTCCATCTCGGCGTGGCGGCCGTGCCGGACGCGGGCGGTGCGTCGCTGCAGGTGTCGGTGCGTGACGAAGGGGTCGGCATGGCGCCGGCCGACATCGAGCGCATGTTCCAGCCGTTCCAGAGCGGTTTCCGGCAGGGCAGCGGTCTCGGCCTGGCGATCGTCCGCCGCATCGTCACCGATCACGGCGGTCGCGTCAGTGTGCGGTCGACGCCCGGGGCAGGCACCGAAGTGACGGTGTCGCTGCCGGCGCCGGTCGCGCGTCCCCAGATCGTGCCCATCCTCAGGAGTGCCTGAGACATGGCCGCGCCGGCACCGCAGGTCCTGACGCCCACGCCCTCCCGCATCCTCGTCGTCGACGACGAGCGGTCGATGCGCGAGTTCCTCGCGATCATGCTCACGCACGAGGGGCACGAGGTGGTGGCGGCGGCCAATGGGGCGCAGGCCATCGCCGCGCTGCGCCAGCGACCGTTCGACCTGCTGATCTCCGACATCCGCATGCCCGACTGCAGCGGCATCGATGTCCTGCGCGAAGCCAAGGGATTGCAGCCGGACCTGCCGGGCATCCTGATGACGGCCTTCTCCTCGACGCAGACGGCGATCGAGGCGCTGCGATCCGGCGCGCTCGACTACGTCAGCAAGCCCTTCGACATCGACGAGATGAAGCGCGTGATCGCCCAGGCGCTGGAGCGTCGCCACCTGCGCGACCTCGCGCCGGCGCCAGGCGACGTCGCCACCGGGGCCGACGACGGGCGCCCGCACGCGTGCGACTCGATGATCGGGCGCGGCCCGGCCATGCAGCGCGTGTTCGCCCTCATCGAGGCCATTGCCGGGACGTCGAGCACCGTGCTGGTGACCGGTGAGTCCGGCACGGGCAAGGAGATGGTGGCGCGGGCGATTCACCGGCTGTCGCAGCGTGCCGAGCGGCCATTCGTGGCCATGAATTGCGGCGCGCTCACCGAGACCCTGCTGGAGTCCGAGCTGTTCGGGCACGAGAAAGGCGCCTTCACGGGCGCCATGCACACGACGCGGGGCCTCATCGAGCAGGCCGAC
>ADZX01000628.1_pt1 | contig 18713 bp, 25 predicted proteins | sample 349688 | NCBI WGS metagenome assembly ADZX01 (sample SAMN00713648, study PRJNA49615) | sediment metagenome | isolation source: Carrizo shallow lake | place: Spain: near Madrid | collected 2007-02-15 | depth 25 m m | reverse complement strand
TTATCAGGATGGCGAGAAAAGACGTTCCAACAGCCTTTTGAGAGGTGTATCCGAGAAAAAGAAGAAAAGGCACCATCAAAAAAGCCGCCTCCCAGGCCGCTGAAAGCGGCGCCGATGCCGACGAAGATGCCGCATCCGATGAGGGCCAACAGGTTAGGATCGATCGGCATGTTTTTCTCCCTATGTTTTATACCAACCCGAATGTTTTTATTTGGTCAAGGTTTGCCATGCTAGTCGGCAAAAAGCCCCAGGGTCTGTCCGCTCTTTAGGTTCACCAGGCCCTCTTCGCATATTCGAAGATAAGGGATAGCCGCCCCGGACATGGTATTTAGGGTGAGCAACGGGTTCGCAAGGGCTGTTCCAAGTTCAATCGCCGCCTCTTTGATTCGCTTCGTCTTTTCATAGAGCACGGGCATGGGTTCAGTCGACATAAACCGAATATGGGCAGCGCAAGCTCGGCCACGATTTTCTCGTGCGCGCAGACCACGGCTCCTCCTTGCATCTCCAAAATCCGGTTGACGGCCCGCGCCATGTCCGTTTCATCGGTTCCAACCACGAGGATATCCGATGTATCCCAGGCGGCGCTGGAGGCAATAGCCCCCGATTTAAGGCCGAATCCCCTGACAAACGCCGTAAAAAGCTTGCCCGGACGATGTGCTCTGTCGATGGCTGCAATCTTGAGAACGTCATGATCGACATCGGTCCCAATCTCGCCTTTTCTCACCGGCAGCGAAAGGACCACTTCTTTGGTCACCAGGTCGGTTATCAGGCTGATAAGCCGAACCGACCTGGTATCGGCGCCGTTTGCAACCGGTATTCTAAAATCTCCCGGCTGCAGTGGACCGGGAAGCCGAATGGTCCTGCGGCATTTTACAGAATACGGATGACTGCGTGGAAAAGCCAGAAGTTCTCCATTTCGAAAAACAGGCTTTCCGCTGCTGATTACGCACTGCGCCTCAATGGTCTCCGAATCCGGTATCAAAACGATATCGGCGTATTTGCCCGGGGCGATCCCTCCGACAAACCCGTCGAGACGGAAATGTTCCGCCACATTCAGTGTGGCCATTCGGACCGCCGAAACCGGATCAAATCCACAGCGGATGGCCTTTTGAACCACATAGTCCATATATCCCTTTTCAATGATGTCCTCCGGATCTACGCCGTCCGAAACCAAAATGGCACGCCTGAAATCGATCCCGGTGGAGCGCATTTCGGCAATGGCTTCCAGATCCCTTCGAACGCTGCCTTCCCTGATCATGACGTACAGCCCCATCCTTAAGCGCTCGATTGCTTCCGCGGCAGTAATCGGCTCATGGCAGGAGGATATACCCGTTGCCACATATGCCGAGAGCTTGTTTCCTTTGGCCCCTGCGGAATGTCCTTCCAGCGTTTTTCCGGCCCGCAGCGTTTCATTGAACAGGGGGATCATGAGATCCGGCTGCTGAAGAACGGCCTGCCAGTAAGATTCTCCGAGGCCGACAATGTCATTGCGCCGGATAAGTTTTTTCAAAGCCTTCGACGAAATTCCCATGATAGATCGACTGGTGGACACCATGGCTGGGGCTGTTCCAAAAATTTTTACGGGCTGATTTTCAAAAGAGTCCATCAATTCCTCGACCCCCTCAACCCCCATGATCGGAAAAGGCTCCATGGTCTCCGTAATGACCGTCGTCGTACCGCTTTTTACTGCATAGGAAAGAAAATCGCCTAAACTGAAAATCGCAGACATGTGGGTATGACCGTCTATCAGTCCCGGGATCGCCGTCTTTCCAACCGCATCGATGACGACGGTTTCAGGGCCGACCATGCGGCTTGTGTGGTCTCCGACATACGCGATCTTTTCCCCCTTAACGGCAATGGAGCATTGATCCAGAATTTCACCCGTATAGACATTGAGAATCCTGGCATTTTCAATAATCAGATCGGCTTTAGCCTCTCCAAGGGCTACCCGTATCAAGTCCTTGACTCCATGTGTCGACATGGGGGCCGACATACGGCCAAAATTCATTTCAGCCCTCCTCTATGCCTGTTTTCTTGCTTTAACCCCGATGAGATTGAATGATCGGCGGATTTCAGAACTTCGTATATTTCTTTTGGAATATTGACCGCAGCATATTTTACAGGGTTCGAAACGTCCATACAGATCCGCTTTTCCTGACCTTCAACCATCTTTTGGCGGGTTTCCGAACAACAAACCGAATGCCTTAAAACAAATGTCTTTCTCGACAAAGCGTCCATGCGGGTTTCGATCCGAATCATCTGGCCGTATCTTCCCGGTTTGAAGTATTTGCAGCAAGTCTCAGCCAAAGCAAAAATTATTTTCTGCTCGTGTAACAGCCTCATGACATCTATGCCCAGTTCTCTGAAATAGTGGTGCCCGCACGCATCGATCCACTCGTAATAGCGTGGATAATAGACGATCCCCAGTGCGTCCAGATCGCCCCACATGATCTTGCGTTCAACAATATGCGTCATGAATCATCTTTGCGAAAGCCGGGCGCTGTTATCCCTGCCCGCCCTGCTTTTTTTCCTTTTTCTTTTTCGGCCGGGATTTACCGGTCGTCCCCTTCCATGTTTTTCCCCTCTTGGTGCGAATATCGCCTTTTCCCATATCAAACCTCCTTGTAAATAATGGGGACGTCTATGATTTTATGCCTTTATCTGCTATAAGTTCAAACGGATGTTCTCTTTCTATTTTTTCACCCCTTTTCGATGAACGACTCACCGCCGACTGGCATATGTTCAACTTCGCTGCAATTTCAACAGTGGTCATCCCAAGCTTTCGATGTGCCCAAAAACATAGCAGCGCGCGCGCCTTAACGGTTTGAGGGGATTTCCCGAAGGCTGTTACCTGCCCGGCAGTCATCCCCATCACTTCGGCGACCCTTACTACTGCTCGATCAAAATCATAGCCCCTGGCCCTTAAATCGTATTTTTCCTCAAACGCTTCCTCAGCCGACTTGAGCACATGGCCCACAAAATCGCTGTCGCCTAAAATACGTTCATCCCCCTTGACGCGGAGACCGGCTTTACGAAACCCTTTGAGACCCGTCCAACCTCCTGAACTTCTTAATAATCCACCACCGGTGAGATCCGACCGCTTTCCCTCGAAAATGCCCTCTTCGACAAACTCCCGATACCTTCTTCTGGCCTCTCTTTTTTGATCGGAAAACATCCTGTAAACATAATCGATATTCTGCCATGGCTGTTTCGTTTTGTTCATGAGAACACCATGGCCGCACCACGGATGGCCAACCAATTCATCGATGTCTCCAACGAGCCCCGCTCTCAACGGATTTAAATGGATATAACGGACCAACTCTTTAAGATAAGGGTCCTCCTGGCATAAAATCGACTTATAACGATTTTGAAAAAGCGGCCCGTGCCGTTTGTATTTCTTGTTGAACCATGATGCGTATCCGGTGAGCAGTCGGCTCATTAATACGGAAACCGGGACTGAACCGGTCCGCAATAATAAATGGGCATGGTTGGGAAGCAGCGCCCATGCAAAACAATCCGTATGCGTTGCGGGAATCAATTCAGAAAGCCGATTCAGGATATTTTTCCGATCATAATCGGATCTAAAAATCTTCCTGCCCTCGATTCCCCTGACGATCACATGGTGCAGCGCGCCCGGCGCATCTATTCTCGCTTTCCGTGGCATAATTTGTCAAATATCAAATTCGACTCCCAATGTAAAGCATAAAATCATGGACGTCCCCATCATTCACCATCATTCACGGCAAAAGCCAGAAATGCGAAAGATTCTTGCAAATATAAAAGAAGTAACGTACTGAATAATACAGCCATTTATCTTGCCTTACAAATTTCTTTAGAGTATGGACCGCTCCCTACGGCTTCCAAAAAAGTGGGATATGAAAAAAAATCGGTTGAAAGCCGCTTTACTTTGTCTTTCCCTGCCTTTTTTATGGTTTGGCTTCGGCTATCCCGGGACGCTTCCGGCGATCGACGGGAATCCGGATGAACGGCTTCAAAAAAGCGTGGTGAAAATCACCGTTTTCGCGCAGTTTCCGGATTACGCGATTCCCTGGAATCCCGGGGACATCCTGTCTTCGATGGGAACCGGTTTCGTTATTTCCGGCAACCGGATTCTTACAAACGCCCATGTTGCGAGCAACGCCCGTTTTATTGCAGTGGAAAAAGAAGGGGATTCCAGGAAATATGAAGCACGGGTCAGGTTCATCGCTCATGACTGCGACCTGTCCCTCTTGGAAATCCCGGATGGTTCCTTTTTTGATCCAAGGCTTGCCTTAAATACCGGCAAAAGGTTAGTTATGAAATCAGGGGCTATCAATCAAATAATTTATACTTCCATAAAAGAGCGAGGAATTGCCCATTATTTATCCTGGATTGAAGAATATATCCTTCAGATAAGAGAGGATATTCGGCTTGGCAAAAGAGTAGAAGAATTAAAACTAATTTGCACACCGATATAGAAGGGAAGGTATTTATGCGGCTTATTATTTTTGGCGGCACGCCGGGTTCGGGTAAAACCAGCATCATCAAATACGTGATAGAAGAACTTAAAAAAGATTTTTCTATTCACTATATAAAATTTGATGTTTTGGCAACGGATGATGATGTTTTGATTAAAGAGAGATTACATATATCAACAGAGAAAAGGTTTGCCGGTGATTTATGCCCCGACCATTATAGCGCCTTGGAATTTCCTAAACTTATTGATAGCCATAAAAATAAGGACCTGCTTATTGTCGAAACAGCGGGGTTATGCCTGCGGTGTTCGCCTTACGTAGATAAAGGGTTAGGCATCGTAGTAATGAATATTACCGCGGGAAAACCTTCCAGCTATGGCCCGATTTTGACAGAGGCGGATATAGTGGCTATAAACAAAGGCGATTTGATTTCTCAGGCGGAGCGTGAGATATTCAGGATTAAACTGCTTGAAGTAAACCCTAAGGCGAATATTATTGAAACAAACGGTTTAACCGGGGAAGGCTCGCTGGATTTAGCCGAAGCTGTAAAAAATATGCCTCATACAGAAGGAAGACTTATTTTAAAAAAATCTATGCCCTCGGCAATATGCGGGTATTGTTATGGCAATAAAATTATTGACGCTGAACCCGCTTACGAGCGCTATAAAAAGGGCAGCGCATTGAAGAGCTTGCTTCCGAATAAAAATTGTGGCGCCTGCGGCTATAAATCCTGTAATGAGTTTATCAGGGCGGTACTGGATGGATTGATTGAGAAAGAGAAATGCCCTTTTGTTAAATGGGATAGGTAATCAATATGATTAGGATAAATATTTCAAAATGCGATGGATGCGGAGTATGTATAGAGTCTTGTCCGTTTGGTGTTCTGGCGATAAAAGACAAAAAGGCGGCAATAATAAAACCACAGGCATGTCATGATTGTCAGGTCTGCATACAGGTTTGCCCTAATAAGGCCATTAAACATGCAAATGAGAAAAGCCGTAAGTTATCCAGGGATTTTTTAAAAGACGGGTATTAGAAGATAGCCTAAAATTTAACCGGAGAGCGAGATGAAACAGGTAGTACTTCTAAGACATGGTGAGAGTATTTGGAATAAAGAAAATAGGTTTACCGGTTGGACTGATGTAGATTTATCAGAAAAAGGGGTTGAGGAAGCAGGGAGAGCCGGTCAGGTTCTAAAAAAAGAGGGATTTATTTTTGATATTGCTTTTACTTCCGTATTGAAGAGGGCTGTAAGGACTTTATGGATTGTCTTGGATAAAATGGATTTTATGTGGATACCTGTTTATAATTCCTGGAGGCTGAACGAGAGGCACTATGGAGCCTTGCAAGGATTGAATAAATCGGAGATGGCCGCTAAATTTGGAGAGGAGCAGGTTTTAATCTGGCGTAGGAGCTATGATATCCGTCCGCCTGCTTTGGAAAAAGACGACGAGCGAAGCCCTGCCAATGACGCGAGATACAGCGATTTAAATAGAAAAGATATCCCTTTGACAGAGTGCCTGAAAGATACGGTAACCAGGTTTCTTCCTTATTGGCATAAACAGATAGCTCCGATGATAAAATCCGGTAAGAGAGTGATAATTTCCGCCCACGGCAATAGTTTAAGGGCTTTGGTCAAATATCTCGACAACATACCCGATGATAGAATTGTAAACCTTAATATCCCGACAGGGCTGCCGCTTGTATATGAACTTAGTGACGAGCTTGAGCCCGTTAAAAGTTATTATATCGGCGATCCTGAGGAGGTAAAGAAAACAATGGAAGCAGTGGCTAATCAGGGCAGAGCAAAAAAGGAGGTTATAGGAAATGAAAAGCAAAACGGTTTTTGTTTTATGCAATAGTTTTATATTCGCGAAGCGTTAGATGAAATAGTGATTTTTAAAAGTTTAGAGGAAGAATGAATAAGAAAAAGACGCCGTTTATTAAGTGGAAGCCGGCAATCTCGCCGGAAGAAGTTTTTTCCGATGCAATAGGCTTAAGCGAAATACAGCTTGATGGCAACAATGTCTATTGGCTTGAGACAAGGCCTTATGAAGGAGGCAGATATGTTATTGTAAAAAAAGACAATAAGGGGGAGATTAAAGATGTTACACCTCCTGGCTTTAATGTAAGGTCAAGGGTTCATGAATACGGAGGAGGATCATATACGGTTTCTAAGGATTCTGTATATTTTGTTAATTTTAAAGACCAGCGTATTTATTGCAAATTAAAAGATTCATTGGAAGTTTATCCTCTTACTCTTTCAAAGAATAAAGATGGATCATCAGCTAAATTTGCCTGTTTAATCGTAGCCCCTGACGGCAAGAGATTAGTTTTTGTATATGAAAAGAAATGCCGCAACAAAGAGAATAAAAATTGCATAGGTATTTTAGATATAGATTCTAAGCGTATATCCGAGCCAAAAATTATAGCAGAGGGTTATGATTTCTATGCTGAGCCGGTATTTTCTCCAATGGGGGATAAAATAGCCTGGCTGCAATGGAATCATCCCCATATGCCTTGGGATAGCACGGAGTTGATGCTTGGGTCTTTCAGAGAGAATTCTATATATAATGCAAAAAGGGTTGATGGAGGAGGCGGTAAATCTATTTGTTTTCCCCGCTTTGATAGAAAAGGCAGATTATATTATGTCATGGATAAAATAGTAGATGATGTCTCTTCGGCGGATAATTGGTGGAATATATATCGTTATTCTGGAAAGGTAGAACAGATTACTGCCCAGAGTGCTGAATTCGGCGCTCCGCATTGGGTATTTAGGGAAAGTAACTACGATTTTCTTCCGGATAACAAAATGATAGCAAAGAGAGTTAGACAAGGAAGGGATTCTTTGGTAGTAATTGATCCGGGAAAGAAGTCTATTGTATCTGTAGAAAGCGGCTTAACAAGTTTTAATAGCATAAAAGCAAATGAAGATGGAGAGGTTCTTTTTATTGGCGCAAATAGCTATAAACCTCAGGCTTTGTATTCGTTGGATGTTTGTTCTAAGAAACTAAGAGTTTTAAAGAAAAGCTCAACTATCAAGGTGCGGGATAAAGATATTTCTTTACCCGTATCTGTTAAATATCCTACAAGGGATAATAAAGAGGCTCACTTCTTTTTCTATCTTCCCAAAAATGGCGGGTTCAGCCCGCCAAGAGATGAGAAGCCTCCCTTATTGGTAATTGCTCATGGCGGCCCAACGAGTAGGGCAGAGGATTATTTTTCATTCATCATTCAGTTCTGGACCTCTGCGGGATTTGCAGTGGCTGATGTGAATTATAGAGGAAGCACAGGCTATGGGCGGAAATACCGGGATGCATTGCTTTCTAAATGGGGAATAATCGATGCCGAAGACGTGGCAGATGCAGTGCGGTATTTAATTAAAGAAAATAAGGTCGACCTTGAGAGGGTGGCAGTGAGGGGAGGGAGCGCGGGTGGCTATATGGTGCAAAGAGTTATGACTCAATTTCCCGAGTTTTTCAAGGCTGGCGCCAGTTATTATGGCATTGGCAACCTTATTACATTAGTAAAACAGCCCCATAAGTTTGAATCGCGCTATATTGACAATTTAATTGGGGTAAAGCTTCCCGAAGGAAAAAGTGAATATAAGGCTCGCTCTCCCATAAATCATTTGGATGATTTGCGGGCTCCGATGATTATTTTTCAGGGTAGCGATGATAAGATTGTCGCGCCCCAGTGTTCAAGAGAGATGGCCGAGGTTCTCAGGAAAAAAGGGATTAACTGTGAGTATATAGAATATAAAGGAGAACAGCATGGATTTAGAAGCAAGAAAAGCAAAGTTGATTCTCTAAAAAGGGAATATAGGTTTTATCGCGAGATTTTTGGCAAGGGTATTGAGAAAAAGAAAGAGCCGAAAGTTTAATAGAAGGAATTAAGGTTAGAAATATATATTAATATTGAGGAGGTGTCAAGATGCCCTGGGTTGATAGAGAAAAGTGTACCGGTTGTGGAATATGCATAGAGCAATGCCCGACAAAGGCAATTTTAATGGAAGAGGAGAAGGCAAAGATAAATATGGAAAAGTGTATCCACTGCGGGACCTGTCATGATTTATGCCCGCAGGAGGCGGTAAGGCACGACAGCGAGAAAATACCGGAAGATATCAAGGCTAACGTGGAAGAAACAAAGAAATTTATGGAACTTTGCGCGAAGCATTTTGGCGACATTAAAGAGAAAGGTAAGTGCTTGCAGCGGATGATAAAACATTATAATAAAGCGAAACTCGTTGCGGAGAAAACCATAGAAGAGCTCGAAAAATTAAAAAATGCCCAGTCTCTATAAACTTTTGATTTTTACTTGTTACGGCGGATGCGCTACCGGCATTGCCGCGTCCAAGGCCTGTATAAGGATATGGGAGGAAAATCCGGATGATGTAAAAATCGGCTGCCTTCCTGCCGTTATTGTGCCGTGGAAGTTTAAGGAAATTATGAGAAACTCAAAAAAGCGTATTTTGATAGATGCCTGTGCAGTTCAGTGCGGCAGAAAATTATTTGAAAGGGAAGGGATGGCGGTAGATAGTTATATTGAGTTGACTTCTATTCTCGGCGTCAAGAAGGAAAAGAAATTGCCTCGAGAAGATTTAGAAGAAAAAGTTTACGGAGTAATCCAGGGGCAGGTGAATAGCCTTTTAGAAGGTTTGTAGAATAAAGAAAATTTGTTTATGAAAGAAAATATTAAAAAATGGATAGAAAGAGATGGGCAGAATTTCTTAATAGGGCTCGGCATAAAGAAAGGCCAAACCGTATTAGATTTTGGTTGTGGCAAAGGGCATTATGCAATTCCAGCTGTAAAGATAGTAGGTAATAAAGGCGAGGTCTATGCTATAGATAAGGATAAAAAGGCCCTAAGGGAATTATTAAGCTTAGCAGAATCAGAAGAATTAAAGAATATAAAAACTATAATCCCAAAAAAAGAACTCCAGATTTTTGAAATAAGTGATTGTTTTATTGATGTGGTTTTACTCTACGACATAATTCATCTTGTATCTGATAGGGGTAAATTATATGAAGAGGTATACAGGATTTTAAAATTAAATGGACTTCTCTCTATTTATCCCAAACATTATATGAACGATGGTATAGCCGATGACGCCGGCTGGAGGCTAAAAAATATAAGTTTAGAAGATATTATTAAAGAAGTAGAGAAATTAAATTTTAGATTGGAAAAAAAGCTTTTTGAAAAACTTCTCCACGAAGATTATTTCGATGAAGGGTACATATTAAATTTTAGAAAAAGTTAAAATTATTTTGGATTGATAAGCACAAAGAAAATGATTAAGTGGGTAAGATTCCGGAATAAGGCAATCTTGGAATATTTTTAATAAAATGGCGTGCAAGTGGTATCAGCTTTGCCCTTTAAGAAAATTTGAAAAAGAAGGCAAACTGGGCAAGAAATGGCGAGATGAGTATTGTAAAAGCCAAAGTAATTGGGAAAATTGCAGAAGATACCAAATGGAAGAAAGGCAGGAATTGCACCCAGATAACCTGCTTCCAAATGGAAAGATTGACGAGAATTTGACATAAAAATATTGAAAATTTCAGCAATAGAAAAAGCGAGGCAATAATGGTTAATAATATTTCTGAAGAAGATTTTCGTAAAGCAGTAGCGCAGGTGAAACATCCCGCTATCGATTGCACTTTGGTAGATTTAGGAATAGTGAAGGATATAACGGTCAAAGGCGATAAAGTCGCGGTTACCATAGCGTTTCCTGTTCCGAATATCCCTATCAGGGATATGATTATAAATAATATAAAGGAGCCCATTATAAAGTTAGGCGCAGAATGCCAGATAAAAGAAACGATAATGACTTCTAAAGAACGCGAAGCATTTTTGGATAAAGAACAAAAGAATTGGAAGGGCATATAAAATAAAAAGTCGTAAAAGATGAGTAAAGATACAGTAATTCAAGTATTGGGCTTGACGAAATCCTACGGTTCGCTGCTTGCTGTTAACCACATCAATTTTGAAGTCGAAAGGGGCGAGATTTTTGGTTTTTTAGGCCCAAACGGCGCAGGTCACTTTGTTTTACGATGATTCTATCCGGGTTGGTTATCTCCGAAATAAGAGTATTAACAGTTAAACAACAAAAAGGGATATATTAAGGAATGGCAAAAATACAAGAATTGCCTCAAACGCGCGCGTTTAAATTTTGTCCTTTGTGCGGGTTTTCTCTACGCAAAAGGCAGATAGATGAGCAAATGAGATTAATATGCCAGAAATGCGGGTGGATACATTATGAGAATCCCTTGCCGGTGGCAGTTTGCGCAGCAAAGAACAAAAATGGCCTGGTGCTTATCGTAAAGAGAAATCTTGCCCCAGGTAGGAATAAATGGGCTTTGCCCGGAGGCTTTATCGAAGCAGGAGAAACTCCTGAGACTGCTGTTTTAAGAGAATTAAAAGAAGAGACAGGCCTGAAAGGCAAAATAGAGAAGTCAGCAGGTGTCTATATTCAGAGGACAAGAAATTACGGCTCGTTTCTTGTTGTTGGTTATGAAGTTAGGATTTCTAAAAGCCGTCTATTATTAAACAGCGAATTGAAAGAAGCGCGGTTTTTCAGTAAAAAAGACGCGCCTTTTATACCATTTTCATCGCATAGAAAAATATTAGAGAAGGTTTTTAAGGATAAATGACAGGCTTTAACGGTTTAAATGAGGTTTTGGAAGCGGTAAAAACTTGCAAAAAATGCGGGCTGTATAAATTCAGGGATAAATGCGTTTTTGCGCAAGGCAGAAATGACGCCAAAACTATGTTAATCGGGCTCTCTCCCGGAAGAGAGGAGAATTTAAGCGGGAAGTTGTTTGTCGGCCCTTCGGGCGATTTTTTAAATGGGCTCCTGCGATTGTCCGGGTTAAACAGGGAAGCGCTTTATATAACCAATATCATAAAGTGCCACGCCCCTACTTACGCAATAGGCCAAAAGGAGGTATCTGCCTGTTCTGAATATTTGGATAAACAAATAGAGATAATAAAACCTAAGACAATCATTCCTTTAGGTTCGGTAGCTACGCAATACATCTTTGAAAAGTATAATCTGCTGAAAAAAAGAATTTCAGAAATTCACGGCCAGATATTTTATGCCGGTGACGGAGATCTATTTAATTCAGAAAGAAAAGTAAAAATAATCCCTATGTTTCATCCTGCTGCGGCGCTAAGGACCCCGGGGTTATCCGCATTGTTGGAAAAAGACTGGCAGAGGTTCCATAATGAACTGTGAGAAATAAAATGGGGATAAAACAAGACGCATGGATTAAGAGAATGGTAAAAGAACACAGGATGATAAGGCCATTCAGCGAACGCTTAATAACTAAGGGCAAGGTATCTTACGGGCTTTCTTCGTATGGATATGATATAAAAGTAGACAATAAATTCAAGGTCTTTACTAACATTAACACGTCTATTATAGACCCCAAGAATTTCGACTACAGGTCTTTTCATAATGTAACTGCAAAAGTTTGCGTTATACCGCCTAATTCCTTTGCCTTGGCTAAGTCGGTAGAATATTTTAGGATTCCCAGAAATGTCATTGCGCTTTGCGTCGGCAAGTCTACCTATGCCCGCTGTGGTATTATCGTTAATATTACACCCTTAGAGCCCGAGTGGGAAGGTTATATTACCTTAGAGATTTCAAATACAACCCCTCTTCCGGCTAAAATCTATGCCTATGAAGGAATTGCCCAAATTTTATTTTTTGAAGCAGATGAGGTTTGCAGAGTCTCTTATGCCGATAGAAAGGGAAAGTATCAAAAACAAAAAGGGGTAGTTATACCAAGAGTATGATCGAAGAGAATGTGAAAGAAATATTAAGCGAGTTACCCGAAGGCGTTATGCTTGTAGCAGCGGCGAAGAGCAGAACTCCCGAAGAAATCCTAAGGGCAGTAGATGCTGGAGTCAAAATTATAGGAGAAAATTATATCCAGGAGGCCGAGGGTGCATTTAAGGCAATAGGAAAAAAGGTAAGCTGGCATTTTATCGGGCGCCTGCAAAAAAATAAGGTTAAAAAAGCGGTAGAAATTTTTGATATGATACAAACGGTTGATTCTTGCGATTTAGCGAGAGAGGTTGATAAAAGGTGCGCTCAAATCGATAAGACAATGCCTGTTTTAATTGAGATAAATAGCGGCAAAGAGAAGCAGAAATCCGGCGCATTGCCGGAAAGCGCGATAGATTTAATAGGAGAAATTTCAGGTTTAAATAATATAAAAATACTTGGGCTGATGACTATGGGGCCGAGGTTTGGCAATCCGGAGGATTCCCGGCCGTATTTTATAGAAACAAGGAGGATTTTTGAGGAGGTAAAGAGACTGGGACTTCCCGGAGTAGAAATGAAGTATCTGTCTATGGGGATGACAAATTCTTTTAAAATTGCCATAGAAGAGAGAGCCAATATTGTGAGGATAGGCAGTAAAATTTTTGGTGCTATAAATGAAAAATGCGGAGGGGACAGATGAAAAAGGCAGCAAACAAGGGTATTTTAAATATCAGAAAGAAAGGGAGCAATATTTTTAGAGAAGGGCCCCATATGTTTCCCGGAGTTTCTTTAATGATTGCCGAGGGGGTCCTTAAATCAATTAAAGACCTGAAGCGGCCTTTTGTGACTATAGTTAATTCTTACACCAATCAGATTCCCGGACATGCGCATCTGGATAAATTAGGGGCTATTTTGAAGAAAGAATTAGAAAAACAAGGAGTAAATGTCTGGTACGCGAATATCGGAGGCGCGGTGGGGGATGGCATTGCAATGGGTCATTTCGGGATGAAATATTCCTTGCCTTCCCGGGAGCTTATTGCCGACCAGATTGAGGCTATTATTGGCGCTCATCCTTGCGATGCCTGGATTGGACTGGGTAATTGCGACAAAATCGTCCCGGCAATGTATAATGCGATGGTCAGGCTCAATATTCCCTCACTGTATGTAAGCGGCGGGCCGATGTTAAGTGGCATAAACAACACGGATTTAATTTCTGTTTTTGAGGCTGTGGGAAAATATAGCGCCGGCAAAATGAATAAAAACGAACTTAAGAATTTGACTGAATCCGCCTGTCCAGGATACGGAAGCTGCGCAGGTATGTTTACGGCTAACTCAATGAATTGTTTAGGCGAGGCATTAGGTTTTGCCTTGCCCGGCAATGGTACGATACCAGCAACGTTAAGATTAAAAGGTAAAAAAGGGCAATTCCAGATAAACCCGGAGAGGATAAAACTTATTAAAGAAGCCGCTAAAAAGATTGTGTATCTGATGAAAAATAAAATCAGGCCTTTGGATATCCTGACTAGGCAATCCATTGATAATGCTTTTATTCTGGATATGGCGATGGGAGGCTCGACCAATACCGTATTGCATATTCTGGCATTGGCTTATGAAGCAGGCATTGAATACGATTTGAAGTTTCTCAATGAACTTTCACGAACTACTGCCAATGTCGTAAAGGTCTCACCGTCTCGGCCCGAGGTGCATATGGAAGATATCCATAAGGTTGGGGGAATGGGAGCGATTTTAAGGGCTGCCTATGAAGGCAGGAAATCAAAATTGAAACTTAACGCCAGGACTATCTATGGAACTTTGGGCGACTACGTTTTAAACTCTCCTAAGCCAGACGGAGAAATAATTCGTCCGGCAAATAATGCCTTTTCGTCTGAAGGAGGTCTGGCTGTCCTTTACGGAAATATAGCCAGGAGAGGCTCCGTAGTGAAAACAAGCGGAGTAGATAAAGATATGCTTTCTTTTCTCGGGAAGGCCATGGTTTATAATTCTCAGGAAGAAGCCTTAGAGGCTATCTTGAAAAATAAGGTTAAAGACGATAGTGTAGTGGTAATTCGCTATGAGGGGCCTAAAGGCGGCCCCGGTATGCAGGAGATGCTTTCACCGACCGCGGCAATAAAAGGAGCAGGCATTAGGGCGGCTTTAATCACCGACGGCCGTTTTTCAGGGGGTACCCGGGGGCTTTGTGTAGGACACATATCTCCGGAGGCGGCCAACGGCGGAGAAATCGGCTTGTTAAAAAACGGAGATTTGATTGAAATAGATGTTAATAAAAATAAAATAAACGTTAAAATTTCAGAAGAAGAATTGCAACGCAGGAAAAAGAGAGCTGGCGGTTACAAATCAGAAGTAAGAGGCGGCTGGCTTGCAAGATACGCGCGTTTTGTAGAGAGCGCAGATAAAGGGGCTATCTTATCTCTGAGATATAAATGAATTTGATTTTAACGGGAAGCTCGGTTTAAACTAAAAAAAGGGGAGAGGATAAATGTTTAAACAAATCTCTCAAGAATTAAAAAGGCATGCTCCTTTTACTATCTTTGGAGCAATCACAGGTATTGTAATAATACTTATTTTCCAAAAATTACCATCAAAGGCAGCCTATAATATTTTTTACGTTCTTCACCCGATTCATGTGATTTTGAGCGCTCTGGTTACATCGGCTATTTACGAGCTTCATTCCTGCCCTTCAGGCAGGCATATAAAAGGCAAATGCAACCTTTGGATGTTATTTATAATTGGTTATATAGGCTCGGTAGGCATTGCTACAATCAGCGATTCTGTTATCCCGTATTTAGGAGAAGCATTGCTCAATCTGCCAAAAAGAGAGATACATTTAGGTTTCATTGAGAAATGGTGGCTGGTTAATCCGTTAGCAATATTAGGCATTATCATTGCATATTTTAAGCCGGCGACCAAGTTTCCTCACGCAGGGCATGTTTTGCTTAGTACCTGGGCATCGCTTTTCCATATTATTATGGCTATAGGTCAAGAATTAAACCTGTTTTCTTACCTGATTATTTTTTTATTTTTATTTCTTGCAGTATGGTTACCTTGCTGCATAAGCGATTTTGCTTTTCCTTTGCTGTTTGTTAAAGAAACCAAAGGTGAAAATGGCTAAAATAATCGTCTCTACCGGAAGAGGTGGAACGGGAAAGACTACGTTTGTGGCATTGGCTGCCAGATACCTCGAGCCGCCGTCTCTTCTTATTGACCTTGACCCTGATCAGAATCTGGCGGATATGCTCGGTATAAACTTAGAGGAAGGACAGGTGAAAACAGTTTCAGACGCGCTTTATGGAATTATACAAGAAAAAAAGAGCGGCACAGGGCCCGTTTCAACGCCTTTGCACAGCCAAATGGAATATTTGCTTCAAAGCGATTGTTTATATGAGGGGGATAGGTTTGATTTGCTCACTTTAGGCGCAAAGTTAGTCCCGGGCTGTTATTGCGTGCCGGATGATTTGCTTAAGGTAAATATTCCAAGATTAGCAGAAAGTTATAGGAATGTAGTAATTGATTCGCCGGCAGGCGTGGAGCATTTAAATAGAAAGGTAACTTCTAAGATAAATGAGCTTTTTGTATTTTTAGACCCTTCGCTAAAATCGATAAAACATATAAAAAGAGTAGAAGATATAACCAAGTCTGTCGGCATCCATTATGATCATATTTCTATAGTAGGCAACCATGAATTTACACCGGAAACAGAAGATTATTTACGCAAGGCTACGCAGAATTATATAGGAAAAGTAGCGTATGATGAAGAATTAAGGAAGTATAACTTAAGCGGCAAATCTTTATTAGGGCTTCCTGATGATTCGGCCGCTTGCCTTTCGGTTAAGAGTATTTTAAAAGATACGGGGAGCATTGTGTAGAAATGTCTCAAGCGCCAGATTTTAAAGGGCATACTATTGTATCCTGCGGCACGCTGCGGCGAGAACTGGATTATTTGAACAAAACGAATTTTTTAAATGCCGATAAGATTTTTTATACCGCCCCCGGCTTGCATGAGAATTCTTCTGAGTTTAAAAAACAGCTTAAAAGGCAGCTTGAGGAAGCGAAAAAATATTCACCAAAGATTATAGTTGTTTATGGAATCAGGTGCTATGTTGACGTCAAAAACCCTTTGCGGGATATAGATAAGTTAATTCAGGAAACAGGCGCTAATGCTAAAAGAATTAAGGCAAAAAGCTGTATTGATATGCTCGTCAACATAGAAGAGAGAGAAAAAATAAGCGAGGGCAAAAAGGTGTATTGGTTCACTTTAGGATGGCTGGAATACTGGAAAGTAATTTTTAAAGATTGGGATCAAGGGAAGGCAAATGAAACTTTTCCTCAGCATGATAAGGCAATTTTGCTTGACCCTATAGGCATGTTTGAGGAATATTCAAGCAATGCCCCCGAAAAGATACTTGAATTTGCCGATTGGATGTGTCTTAATATAGAGCCCTATAGGATTCCTTTAGATAGATTGAAACGTTTGTTGCTGGATGAAATTTTTTAAAGAGGAGAGAGATTTCGGAAAAACATACAATAATTTCTTCACCGGACGAAGGCGCGTAATTTATATTGGTTTATAAAAATGAAGCAGGCATAGATTCCGATATTACGGTAAGCGAAAGCGATATTGCTAATCTAATCAGATCTAAGGCGGCAGTTTATGCCGGGGTGTCCATGCTTATAAGACATATGGGATTAACTTTCGATGGCATAGACAAACTTTATGTTGCGGGAGGTTTCGGAAATTTTCTTGATGTGCAAAAGTCTGTTTTCATCGGCCTATTGCCCGATTTACCTATTGATAAATTTGAATTTATAGGGAATAGTTCTTTGTCTGGAGCGCGGCAGTCGCTTTTATCTGCCGGAGATTTTCTGAACGCCAAGGCTATTGCGCAAAATATGATGTATGTAGAACTAAGCGTTGAGCCTTCATTTATGAATGAGTACGTCAGCGCTATATTTTTACCTCATACACACACCGAACTATTTCATTCGGTAATGGGTGGCTTAGCGGAAAATGTATAAAATCATTTCAAAGAAAGGGGGATTAGAATGGAAATTGACACAAACGATAATAATTTTAAGCAGGAGGTATTAGATTCGGATTTACCTGTTTTAGTTGATTTTTGGGCGGTGTGGTGCGGCCCCTGTCTTATGGTTGCGCCGGCAGTTGAGCAGATTGCCAAAGAATATAAGGGTAAATTGAAAGTATGTAAGCTCAATGTGGATGAGGCTCCTAAAACAGCTTCCAATTATGGTATTATGAGTATACCGACATTGGGAATTTTTAAAGCAGGCAAGATAGTAGATAAAATTATCGGCGCTCTTCCCAAGTCTGAGATTGAAAAAACGGTTAAGAAACATATTTAAGCCGGTTTTAAGAATATAAACAGGAGGTGCGATTATGCCCATATATACCTATACTTGCAAAGATTGTGGCGAGAATTTCGATTTGTTGATAGGGGTAACTTCAGAAAAACCAGAGCTTAAATGCAAAAAATGCAAGAGCAAAAATATTGAAAGATTACTTTCGGCATTTAGCGTTGGAGGCTCTAGGGATGAGTCTTCTTCGGGCCCAAGTTGCCCAACAGGAACATGCCCTACTTGTTATTAAAAGGAATGATTCAAAATGCCTATTATGGAGATTAGCATAGTGCCTTTAGGCACCAAAAGCGCATCGGTCAGTGAATATGTAGCGAAAGCAGTAAAAGTACTGGAAAAATACAGAGGAATAAGATATCAACTTACTTCTATGGGTACTTTAATAGAATCAAATTCTCTTGGGCAATTATTAGATATTGCAGGTAGCATGCATAAGGCTGTATTGAGTAACAAGATAAAAAGGGTAGTAACTATGATTAAAATAGATGACCGGAAAGATGAAAAATTAACTGCGGAAGGCAAAATAAAATCGGTACAAAAGAAATTAAAGATTTTAGATCGCAGATTTTAAACAGATTGATGAAGCAAGAAGGATTCTGGGATTAGGTGAAGAGGTAAGCAATTCGATAAAATAGATCCTATCCAGAGGCTTAAAGACGTATTTGGCAAGGGTGGGTTTGTTGTAATAAACGCTTGTAAATTTTGGCAAATGGAAGCAAGGATTTATAGGAAATTTAGGTAATATGAAAGGATTAGATTTCTTTTTAAGAGATATGGCTGTGATATGGAAGAAGCAAGGCAAAGAATGCTGGAAAGAGCAGGTAGGATTCTTGAGCCAATTTTGGATATAGATACGGGACCCGGCAGGATGGCTTATATTTTGGCCAAAGCAGATCTTCGTCTTACTACCTTAGATATTTTAAAAGAAGCACAGGAAGTAGCCAAAATCTGCGCTAAAAGATATAAAGTTTTAAGTAAAATTAAGTTTATTCCCATGGCCGCCCAAAAATTAAGATTTAATAATGGAAGTTTTTCTACAGCAATATCGGTTAATCTGCTTCATGATGTAAAGAACCCTTATAGAGTTGTGCAAGAGATGA
>ADZX01000404.1_pt1 | contig 18778 bp, 17 predicted proteins | sample 349688 | NCBI WGS metagenome assembly ADZX01 (sample SAMN00713648, study PRJNA49615) | sediment metagenome | isolation source: Carrizo shallow lake | place: Spain: near Madrid | collected 2007-02-15 | depth 25 m m | reverse complement strand
TCACTATAGCGACAGCACTGTTGTAATCTTCATTCCAAAAGGATACAAACCTAAAACAGAAAATGACTTTGTTATTCACTTTCATGGGTGGTACAACAATGTTGATAGCGTACTGAATAAATTTAAATTGATTGAACAATTTTATGCGAGCGGGAAAAATGCAATTCTAATTGTTCCTCAGGGACCGAAAAATGCTCCGGATTCATTTGGCGGAAAACTTGAAGAAAAAAATAAGTTTAGGGATTTTATCAATGAAATCACAGAAATTCTACATCAAAAGAAGGTGATTAGAAGCAAAAGTGTTGGAAAGATACTACTATCTGGACATAGCGGAGCTTATCGTGTAATCTCTTTCATTCTGATGAGAGGCGGAATAACAGAGGATATAAAGGAAGTTTTTCTGTTTGACGGTCTTTATGGACAAATTGAAAAATACACTTACTGGTTAGATCATTACAACGGAAAATTTATTAACATCTATACGAAAGATGGAGGGACAAAGGATCAATCAGAAAATTTAATGGAATGTTTAGATGAATGGAAAATTCCTTATCTCTCCAAAACTGAAACCGAACTTTTGGATAATGATTTGCAGAGAAATAGAATTATAAACATCTACTCTGATCTTGAACATAATGATGTCATTCATGTTCGCTCACAGTTTTACAATTTTCTTAAGATGAGCAGTTTAAAGGATTTTTAAATCCCAAATTCTAAAACACAAATTCCAAATAACACTCAAAATCCAAATTTCAAAGTGTTTAGAATTTGGCAAGCTGATATTTGGAATTTATCTGATCTTGTTTGCTAAACCACAAATATTTTTTGTAATTTTCGCAATCTTTTTATGGAAAATCTAAGATGAAAAACAGCATTGTAATGGTAAAGCAAGTTCCGGACACAGCTAATATTTCGGGACAAGTCATGAAGGAAGATGGCACAGTTAACCGTGCAAAACTTCCCGCAATTTTTAATCATGAGGACAGAGTTGCACTTGAGTTCGCCCTTCAGGTAAAAGACAAATTCGGAGGAAAGGTAACTGCAATTACAATGGGTCCGCCGCGTGCTTCCGATGTGTTAAGAGAATGCTTGTTCATGGGTGCTGATGAAGCAGTTTTGATAAGTGACAGAAAATTTGCCGGTGCTGACACCCTTGCTACTTCGTATGTTTTAGCCGAAACAATAAAACACATAGGCAGTTACGATTTCATTTTTGCAGGCAGACAAGCAATAGATGGTGACACTGCGCAAGTCGGTCCGCAAACTGCAGAAAAACTCAAGATTCCCCAAATAACTTATGCAGAAGAAATTCTGGAGGTAGGTGAATCATCAGTAAAAATTAAAAAGAAAATTGAGGGCGGTTACGAAATCCTGGGATCAACTCTTCCCGTCCTAGTTACAGTAATTAAAGATGCCGCATTCCCAAGACCATTTCAGGCAAAACGGATTATGGCTTACAAAAATGCAAAAACACTTTCCGAACTTGAAAAACTAACCGAAGGAAATTCTCTTCTTTATATTGATCAACTCAAAGATGAATACGAATCGCGAAACTTGTATATCAAAACTTTAACAATGGACGATCTTAAGCTTGACGAAAGCCGATGCGGAATTAGCGGATCACCAACAAAAGTATTTAAAGTTGAATCAGTAGTTCTAGCTGGAAGCAATCACGAAATGGTTCCTCCAACGAAAGAAGGAATTGGTAACTTAATAGATCATTTACTAGCGGATCATATACTGGGTTAAAATATGGAAATGAAAAACAGAGACGTTTGGGTTTTTATTGAACAGCGAAACGGCAAACCTGCTGACGTAAGCATTGAGCTTCTATCAAAAGGAAAAAAATTAGCTGATAGTTTGAAAAGTTTACTTAAAGCAATTGTGATTGGACATAACATTAAACTGATTGCCGAAGAAACATTTAAGTATGGCGCAGAAGAAGCAATCATTGTTGACAATGAACAGCTTGCACATTTCAGAACCATGCCATATAGTAGAATTTTGAATGAGCTTGTTGAGAAGTATCAACCCAGAGTCATGCTTTACGGCGCTACTGTTATTGGGAGGGATTTGGCACCGCGAGTTGCTTCCTACACAAAAAGCGGACTAACAGCAGATTGTACCGATCTTCAAATCTCCACCGTGAAATATTTAAAAGAAGAATTTAAAGATTTGCTCTTGCAGATTCGTCCTGCGTTTGGCGGAAACATCATTGCTACAATTATTGCACCCGATGTTCACACTCAGATGGCAACTGTCCGCGAGGGTGTGATGCGAATGGAAGCTGTGAGCAAACCTGCAAAAGGAAAAATAACAGAGATTCCCTACATTCAAGACAAGTTTGATGATATAGTAAAAATTATTGAGCAGCACCGCAAGGAAAATAAAGTAAACCTTAAAGCTGCACCAATAATTGTTTCGGGCGGATATGGATTGGGCTCAAAAGAAAATTTTGAACTTGTAAAAGAATTAGCTCACACAATCGGCGGTGAAGTTGCCGGAACCCGTGCTGCAGTTGATGCCGGTTTCATTTCTCCTGATCGTCAAGTTGGGCAAACCGGTGTTACAGTTCGACCAAAACTATACATTGCATGCGGCATTTCAGGTGCAATTCAGCACCGTGCAGGTATGCAGGAATCAAGTAAGATAATCGCAATAAATAATGATGTTGATGCACCAATATTTGGTGTTGCTCACTATGGAATTTTAGGAGACGCGGTTCAGATAATTCCAATGTTTATTAATGTATTCAAACAAAAATTGAGATAATGCAATGGCAAACTTTTTCACCGATAACCAAGACCTCCTTTTTCAGTTTGAAAGATTAAACCTAAAAGAAGTGGTTGATTTTTATGAAGAGAATTACAAGCAGTCAGAAAAATATAATTACGCACCTATCAATTACGAAGATGCAAAGGAAAATTATAGAAGAATACTAGAAATTACGGGTGACATTGCTGCAAATTATATAGCACCAAGATCGCCAAGCATTGATGACGAAGGTGCCGTTTTTAAGGATGGAAAAGTTCAGTATGCAAAAGGAACTAAAGAATCCCTTGATCTTTTATCCAAAGCAGAGTTGATGGGAATGATCTTACCGCGCGCATATGGAGGATTAAATTTTCCAACTACTATTTACATGGTAGCTGTTGAAATGATTTCCCGTGCCGATGCTTCTCTGATGAACATATTCGGATTACAAGATATTGGGCGGACAATTGCTGAGTTTGGGAACAACGAACAAAAACAAGAATTCCTTCCAAGCTTTTCGTCGGGTAAATATACTGCTGCTATGGCATTGACGGAGCCCGACGCCGGGTCAGATCTTCAAGCTGTTAAACTAACTGCTTATCAAGATGAAAAAGGAAATTGGTTTCTTCGTGGGGTTAAAAGATTTATCACAAATGGAAATGGCGAAGTGCTTCTTGTTCTTGCAAGAACTGAAGCTGGAACCAAAGATGCGCGCGGTTTAAGCATGCTCGTTTGTTACGGCGATGAAACTGTAAAAGTTAGAAGAATTGAACACAAGCTTGGTATTCATGGTTCTCCAACTTGCGAACTACAATTTAACGATACTCCAGCCCAGCTAGTGGGATCGAGAAGATTCGGTTTACTAAAATATGTTATGTATTTGATGAATCGTGCACGGGTTGGAATTGGCGCCCAATCGCTTGGCATTGCTCAGGAAGCATATGAGCAAGCATTAAAGTACGCTAAAGCAAGGGAGCAATTTGGTAAACCGATTTATAACTTTCCTGTTGTTTCGAACATGTTAATTGATATGCGAGTATCGCTCGAAGCATTCAGATCGCTATTTTACAATACATGTGTTTGGCTTGATAAAAAGGAAATGCTTGAGCAAATGGTGGACAAACTTAAGTTAGAAAAGAAACCGGTTGCGGAAACAAACGAACGACTCAAAGAAGCAACGAAATATCTTAACTTACTAACGCCGCTTGCAAAATATTTTCTTTCTGAAGGTGTAAATAAAATTTGCTATGATTCAATGCAGATTCACGGTGGTACAGGTTACATGCATGAATTCGGAATTGAACGATTGAGCAGAGATGCAAGAATCACCAATATTTACGAGGGCACATCTCAGCTTCAAGTTGTAGCCGCATCCGGAGGAGTAATAAACGATGTGTTCGCCGATCACTTTACTGACTGTGAGAAAAAAGAGTATAAGGGTAGTTTGATAAACTTATTATCTGTCCTGAAAGAAATTCGAGAATTATTTGCCGATTGCTTGAAATACATTAAGGAGAAAAAGGATCCAAATATTCAAGATGTAGCGGCAAAGGATTTGGTTGAACTTTACGGATATATTTATGTCGGTTTTCTTCTGCTCGATGAAGCAAATGAAGACCAACGAAAAGTATTTACGGCTCGCAGGTACATTCTTGATGCACTAACCAAAGCAAGGAAAAATGCCGAAGCAATTAAAAATGAACTTTATTCAGACATATTATATGCAGATACAATTTTAATCTAAGCAGGAGAGCTTAAATGAAAAAACAAAAAAAAATTGTTTACAGAATTTTCGACGACCACGAAGAAAAGCACTATGTGATGAGCACGCTTACTCACAAACGATTGGAAAAGCTTTTCGAAAAATATAAAGGAAAAAAAGAAAAAGTCTATGCGAAGGAATTCCTTGAATTTCTCCACAAGCACGACCCAAAAGCCGAAGAAGTAGAAGTAAAGGATTTTTATTTTTAATACATACTAAACCTTCAAGGTTAACGTTACTCACTTTGGTATGCTAACCTTGAAGGCTGCAAAATTTTAACGAAGCAGTATCATCTTCTTTATTTCAACAAAAGCCTGTCCCGAACTTGATTCGGGATTAACTGCCTTCAGCTGATAGAAATAAACCCCGCTTGTCAGCTTCGATCCATCAAATTCAACATTGTAATAACCTCTATTTTGTTCCTCATTTACAAGTACTGCTACTTCTTCTCCTAGTGAGTTAAGCAGAGTAAGTTTCACATCGCTTTTCTCTTTTAATGTATAAGTGATAGTTGTACTCGGATTAAACGGATTTGGATAATTCTGTTCTAGCAAATATGATGTTATCGAAATTACTTCAACCTCAACAACTTTTGAGTACTCAAATTTGCTATCCAAGTCAACTTGTTTTAGTCTGTATGAGTATTTCCCTGCGTCAAGGTTTTTATCAACAAAGCTGTAATCTTTCTTTTGAGTTGTTGTTCCATATCCTTTAACAAATGCAACCGTAGAGAACTCCCCAGCAGAAGTCTTACGTTGAATCTCAAAACCGTAATTGTTTAGTTCCGTTGCTGTTGACCAATTGAGAGTTACTTCCTTTCCTTTAGAAGTTGCTGTAAATGAATTTAATTCTACTGGAACTACACCACCGTTTGTAGTGTGGAGGATGACCGCATGTCCCACACTCCATCCGGTATTTGCATCGGTGAAGTGAACATCAGAAAGCCACCATGCACCACTAAACTGATTGAGCCAAGTCTTTCCTCCGTCACTTGTGTGGAGGATGTGATCTCCTACTGCCCAACCTATGTCTGCATCACTAAAGTAAATACCGCTAAGCCGATTCATAGTCCCACTCGTCTGGGGAAGCCAAGTTGTACCACCATCGAGCGTGTGGAGAATCGTACCGTTATCTCCAACGACCCATCCAGTACTCTCATCGGTGAAGTAGACATCACAGAGATAAAATGTTGTTCCGCTTATTAAGCTCGTCCACGTTCTTCCACTATCTGTAGTGTGCAAAATTGTACCATTACCACCAACAACCCACCCTTTGCTATCATTGATGAAATAAACACTAGTGAATTGTTGTCTTGGATGCGTTGTATCGTTAATCTGACTCAACCACATCGTGCCACCGTCAGTTGTGTAGAGTATGGTTTTGCCAACAAAACCCGTACCTCCAACAGCCCATCCAATATTTGTATCTGCGAAATGGAGATGAAATAGGCAATACGTCGTCCCACTTGTTTGGGAAAACCACGTTACGCCACCGTCAGTTGTGTGAAGAATCGTTCCGTAATCTCCAACGACCCATCCGGTATTCGCATCGGTGAACTGAACATCAAAAAGCCAATTTGTTACCCCACTCGTTTGAGATAACCAAGTTAAACCAGCATCATTTGTATAAAGAATGGTTCCATCTTCTCCAACTGCCCACCCTATACTCTGGTTATAAAAGTAGACACCCTCTAGTAAGGTTAGTGTTTCCTCATTCTGCTGATGCCATTGCGCAAAATATATTTGTGTCACCAGCAAAATGAAAAAGAAAGTTTGTAATAAGGTTCTCATAGCACCTCCAATTAAAATTTTTTTACCTCTCCTTTAATCCCTCTCCTTACTAAGGAGAGGGAAAATCAAATGAGGTTGTTTAATTATCTTAAAAGAATCATTTTCTTTGTCGATATAAATTCTCCGACTATTAGTTGATAGAAATAAATCCCACTTGATAAACCCGAAGCATTGAATTCAACTTCATAATTGCCTGCTGATTTATATTCATCAACCAATGCTGCTACTTCATTTCCGAGTACATCAAAAATCTTAAGTGTTTGCCGGCAGCTTACTGACGACTGCCAATTTATCTTCGTAGTTGGGTTAAAGGGGTTGGGGTAGTTCTGATTAAGCTTGAATGAAAATGACATTTGATTTTCGGTAGCTAAGTTTGTTATAACCATTTGAGTTGAATCTAACCAGTACGCCCATCCATCACTCATTACTTCAACTTTGAAATTAAAATAACCGGGGAAAAGTGAATCGATTACGCTAATTGTAATCCAGGTTGAAATACCCACACTTGAATCAGGAGCAATATTTGGCATCGCAGCACCACCCGAACCAAGAGAGACAATCCATGGATCATTACTGCTAAGTCTTAAAGATGGGTTTGGAATTGTTTTCGTTGAACCCCAATTTCGAACGAATGGTCTGAGATAATGATAATTCGATAATCCCTTTCTGTATGAAACACTATCAAACTTTACAGGACCCGATGTGGTAAATCTACATTTATCTTGTACCTTATAATATTTTTGTGTTTGGTTTTCTATTGTACTTATACTTAAAGAATAAATATCTTCTGTAGGTTTTGGGGGAATATATGCTCCATATATTCCATCAATCGCCAGAAAGTCTCCGTGCATTCCATCATCAAAAAGATCTGTTGAATCAATTTGTGTGTTATCTGAATTGACACAAATGAGATGAGGAGTAAATTGAAGATTATAAAGATTCGAGAATCTAGTTCTAAATAAAACAGAATCGATATTTATCCGTGCGTATGGTTTATCAACATAAGATTGTTGAGCAAATACATTTCCATATGATAGTTCATAAATTTCAGATGTACCAATTAGGGGATGTGTTGTACGCGAGCCACCATAAACATATATTTTACCATCAAGTACAATACTTACAATTACAGCACGAGTAACCGGCATCGGTGTTTCAATATTCCAACTATCACTTTCGGGATTGTAAACTTCAACTTTATTATATATTGGGCCATTACTACTATGTAACCAGCCACCAATCGCATAAATATCATCATTAAATAAACAAGTAGTTAGGCAATATCTTGCAGTAGGCATGTTGCTTGATTTAGTAGTCCAAGTATTTGTCTGAGGATCATACACCTCTATGGATGAATAAGGCGCCCCGAGACTCCTTCCTCCAAACACATATATTTTACCATTTAATGCGACTGCTGAATGACCCCATCTTTTTGTTGGCATATTTGCCAATGGTGTCCAGGTGCCATTATTTGTATCATAAACTTCAAGTTGGTTTAATCCATCCCAGTAATATGTGTTTCCAATAAATCGCATACCACCCATCACATAAATTTTACCTTCAATTGAGACACATGAAGCAAGTCCTCTATCAATGGACATTGAATTTTTGGATGCCCATTCACCTGTATTAGGATCAAACATATCCATAGTAAATAAAGTCCTGATACTGTCATTACCCCCCATTACATACAACTTACCCCCAACAATACAACTGTTATGCGCCTGTCTTATTTTATTATTATAGAGAGGGATTTGCGTCCATGCTTTTGATGACCTGTCATAAACTAAGGCCGTCCTTGGTAAAACGCTCGATTCAGTATTAGCTCCGCCAACTACATATATTTTTCCATTTAGTTCATTCACAGTGTGTGCATATCGAATTTCGGGCATATCACCTATTTTAGTCCAAATACCCTGTGGAAAACATATTTGCTCTAACAGTAAAAAGTAAAACAAGGTTTGTGATAAGTTTTTCATATATCCTCCAATAGTCTTCTTTAATGAATTAACGTCATTTTCTTTCTTGATAAAAATTCCCCTGCTTCCAATTGATAAAAATATATTTCAGTTGCTGATTGCGGATTTTGGAACGCAGACTGATATTCAACTACATAAGTACCGGCTTCTTTCACTTCATTTAACATCTCTTAGATCATTTTACCTTCAGAGTTAAAAACCTCAAGCTTAACTTTAGTTTTATAAGCAACACAAAATTTTATTACCGTACTTTCACTAAACGGATTTGGATAATTCTGACCCAAATAAAATTCCGTTGGCTCTGAATCATTCATGATTACATTCCTTACTCAGTCCTAAAAAGAAAAACGTTTTGACTCTTCGTGACTTTTAATCTTTAATACAAGCACCACTATAAACTTTAGCCAGGCAGCCATCCCAGCTTTAGAATGACTGCCATTTATTAAACTAAGCTTAATGTTCTTTGATAACACCAGTGCCCGTAGCAGTCCAATAGATGGGTAACGGATAATAAACGTCATTAGTAATTACGACGAGATCAGCTTTCATAAATCCTTGCATTCCGTCTATTGTTCCTCCTTTCCCATGCGCTACCAACTTTAGGGGCAGCATAAAAACATAAGGATCATCTGTTTTAGATCTAAGTCCCTCATAAGTACCTTCCCATACACCTCCCCCTGTTGCTGCAAAATCTGTTGGGGTTAAAATGAACTCACCGTGGCAAGGACCTTCGCCGGTAATGACATCGAGCTTAAGACTAAGAACATGTTCCATTCGCCCTGATACACGTGAATCGGTTGCGGAAATTATGTCTGTCACGGGATAATTCTTAAGATGCAATGCTCCCCCGGCAATTTTCATGTAATCTGAGGGGTTGGCGGTAAACGGCTCAGGTGCACTAGTAAAAGTGTATTCAACATTCTTCTTGTCCTTTTCCAGTGAGCCCTTCTCAATAGATGATACTGGTGACTGCGATTCCTCAGAACAACCTGCCAGTAAGAATCCCAGAAAAGAAAATAGAACCACAAAATATTTTAGTGCCTTCATAATACAACCTCCTTTGTTAGTTTTTAAAACTGTTGCTTTTAGTGACGCTAATTAACAAGCCTAAAAAAGTGCCAGCAAATACAGACAAGTGTTTTTAAACAGTAAATGGTTTTAATATAAGCACTTATTAAATTGTGGCGTTAAATATGGTTGCTATCGTTCTACCTTAAATAGCTCGTCAACATTGGCGAATAGAAAAAATGGGGGGGGTGAAGCTGGACAAAGAGTAGCTAGCTTGGTTTCATGATTTTAAGTTTTTTCATCTTATATCGGATGTCATGTTCGGATATTTTCAGCAATCGAGCAGCTTTAGATTGATTCCATTTGCAGTTGTTCAGTGTATTCCTAATCAACTCTTCTTCATAATCTGATAGACTTTCACTGAGGGATTTAGTTGGCGGCATCTCGGTGAAATTCTTTTTTAATTTCTTTAATTCCCTTTGTAATTCAGCAGGCAATAATTTTTTATCAATAATTTTTTGTTTTTTGGTAGTTAAAGTAACTAACCTCTCAATAAAGTTTTCCAATTCTCTTATGTTACCTGGCCAAGAGCGTTGCTTTATAAAATCCAATACTTCTTCGCTAAATCCTTCAATCACTTTTTCTTGTTGAATAGAAAATATTCTTAAAAAATGCTCGGCTAACATAAGAACATCTTCAATTCTTTCACTTAGAGAAGGTACGAAAATCGGATAGACATTCAACCGATAGTATAAATCTTCCCTGAACTTTTTATCCGCTACCAATTTCCAAAGCGAGGAGCTTGAAGCGGTTATAATGCGCACATTTACTTTTCGAATCTTGTTGCTGCCGACAGGGCGAATCTCTTCATCCTGAAGTGTTCTCAATAGTTTAGATTGCATATCAACGGGGAGATTATTTATTTCATCCATAAAGAGAGTTCCACCGTTTGCTTCCTCAAGTAGCCCTTTACGGTCAATCAATGCACCGGTATAAGCACCTCTGATATGCCCAAACAACTCGCTTTCAACTAAGTTTGGCTGAATTGCTCCACAATCAATAGCAACAAATTTATGCTCGCTCCTCGAGCTAAGTTTATGCACAGCTCTGGCAACAAGCTCTTTACCGGTGCCGCTTTCACCTTCCAATAATATTCTCACATCACAACGAGCTGCTGCATCAATTGCCTGCAATAACTCTATAAACTTTTTACTTTTACCGAGCATCCCAAAAGTAGCATATTTGCTCAATAAAACTTGCTTAGGCAGCGGTGAAATAAAATATTGAGCAATGCTTTGTGAGCAATGCAAAAATGGTGAGACAATTGCAGAATATTTTTCAAGCAAAGAAAGATCACTTTCGGTAAAAGTATCACTGCCTTCATTCTTTAAAAGTAACAACGTTCCGATTATAACATTTTCTACTTTGATAGGAACACAAAGAGCTGATTTTACATTTGATTTTTCAAATAGCTTTTTCCGAAAGCGGTTATCTGATTTTATATCTTTGCTAAACAGTGGGCTGCTATTCAGAATTACCCATCCGCTGATATTTATATGTAAGAACTGATTTTGTTCCGCATCAGAATTTTTGACTTTATAAATAGTCTTAACAGTATCGCGTGTTTTCGGATTGATCATCATGATTAATGCTGAATCGGATATTATTAATTGCGATGCTTTTTCAACCACTAATCTTAGAACTTCATCATAATCGTTTTGCTGACTTAATATTTGAGCAAGTTCAATTATAGATTCAAGTTTGGATATACTGGTTCCCGTTACAGCTTCATTCATTCTCGAAACCCAATTGTTTTAAGATATTTGACAAATCGCTTATCGTCTCTCATGCCTTGCCAATCTGGATCTACATCTATAAAATGTAATCTGGGATCTACATCCTCAATGGATTTGTCCAGCCAATAAATTGCTTCTTCTTTTTTTCCTGCATGAATGAATAAGGTAGCAATATCATAAGGTGAGGTGTATTTCTGCTGATAATAATCAGCCAGAATGGTGGCTGCTGTTAAGAATGCATTATCAATACCGGCATTTTCCATAGCTTCAGCAATAATACTTCTCCCTGATACGATGTATGACTTCTTACATGCTTCCACCGCTTTTCCCCTATTATCAATCAAAGAATAAGCTCTCCACAAAGTCCACAATCCCCACCAGAAAGGAGGATCTAACGCAAGATATTTGGAAAGACGTGCAATAACCCGATCAAATTTGGCAGTGGCGAAATCCGGTAACGCAGCACAGAACTCCCCGTAATCGTAAAGGGGATCTACAATTTGAGCTCTTTTAACTAATTTTTTTGCATAATCAAAATCTCTCCAGGATGAGCGGTTGATACTGAATGATAGCAATGCCATTACATTGTTGGGGTTTAATTCAACACTATGCTGCCAGGCGGTTTTCGCTCCAGTCCAATTCCATTCAAAACAAGCATTGTAAAGACCGAGCATATCATAAGCTTCACACAAATTTTCATCAATCTCCAATGCCTTCTCGATGTATTTCTTCATTTCTGATTTTATATCTGAAGTTCTTTGTATACCAAAGTAAGCCAGACAGAAATAACAAGCTCCAAGGCCATAGTATGCAATAGCATATTTAGGATCTTTTTGAAGTGCCTGATTGAAGTAGTCAATAGCTTTATGAAATAAGCTGAAATTAAATTGATTGAAAAAATAAATTCCCTGCCAATAAAGATTGTAAGCTTCGATGTTATCCGTATAACGTTTAACCAGCTTTTCTTTCTCTTCTCCAAGGAGTTTAATTTTTAGAACATCAGCAATAGCAAGGGAGATCTCCTCCTGAATTTTAAATACATCTTTTAATTCACGATCGTATTTTTCGGACCAAAGATGATAACCATCCATAACATTTATAAGCTGAGCTGTGATACGGAGATTTTCTCCTGATTTTCTTACACTTCCCTCAAGAACTGTTCTCACATCAAGCTTTCTTCCAACTTTTCTCACATCATAACTTCCACTTTTGAATGCAAATGCAGATGTTCTTGCAACTACTCTCAAATCGCTTATTCTTGACAATGCATTTATAAGTTCTTCTGTTAAGCCATCACAGAAATACTCTTGTCCAGGATCGGCACTCATGTTGATGAAGGGTAGAACAGCTATTGATTGAGATGGCCGTGGTGCAGGAAGTTCAAATTGTGAATATTTCTTTAAATCTAGACTTTTAATCTTTTTAAAATCTACAATCAGAGTTGATAGGTTGTCATATCTGTCCTCTCGTTCTTTTGCCATTGCTTTCTCAAGTATAAACAAAAAGTCTTCGGTTATATCTGTTCGATAAGTCCTAACGTCTTCCGGTTCTTGATTCAATACTAAATACACTATTGCTTGTTCATAGTCTGCACAGAACGGCTGCTGTCCAGTCAGCATCTCGTACAGTATAACTCCCAATGACCAAATATCTGTTCTATGATCTACTTTTTCGCCCTTTATCTGCTCAGGTGACATGTACTCGGTAGTTCCAAACTTCATGTCTCTTCGTGTGAATTGCGTTCGGTCTATCTTTTTTGCTAATCCAAAGTCTAATATTTTTACAACACCTTCTTTAGTAATAAAAATATTAGCAGGTTTTATATCTCTGTGAATAATACCTTTTTCGTGTGCTTTGCTTAATCCCTCTGTTATTTGGGTTGTTATTTTTATTATATCGTCTAAGTTCAATTCCCCTTTTCTTATTTTTTCCTTTAATGTTTCCCCTTCATAAAAATCCATTGCAATGAAGAATTCCCCATCTGATGTTTCATCTATCTCATGTATTGTACAGATATTATTATGCTGAAGTGATGATGCAGCTTGCGCTTCTAAAATGAATCTTCTCTTTGATTCTTCGTCGTAGGTAAACTCGATTGGAAGAAACTTTAACGCAACAACTCGATGAAGCTTAAGATCCTCGGCTTTGTATACAGTCCCCATTCCGCCCCGACCGAGCTTCTCAACTACCTTATAATGAGAAACGGTTTCACCGATCATAGTGCCTCCGTTGATTAATATTTATTTACCAACTCTTTTTGCTTCGGGAGAGTATCGGCGGCATGCTAGATAGATAGGTGTATTTTAACTCTTGCTCTCTCGGAGCAGAGACTAAATTCTAAATAGAAATTGCAAATAATTATCTTCAAAGTCAAAAGCTAATTACCGTAGATATTTTATTATCAAACAGAAAAGCGGTCCGAAGACCGCTCTCAACCGAATTTGGTAACTTTATGATAGTCGGTTACTTCGCTAAAATCATCTTTCTTATTCCAATAAAATCACCGGCTGTTAGTTGGTAATAATAAATGCCCGATGATAAGCCGGTAGCATTAAATTCCACTGAATGCTTGCCAGGTTCTTTCCACTCATTAACAATTATTGCGACCTCATTTCCTAATACATCATAGATTTTTAAAATTTGTTGTCTGCCCATTGGCGACTGCCAACTGATTTTAGTTGTTGGGTTGAATGGATTGGGATAGTTTTGCAGTAATTCAAATGAGTTCACTAAAATTTGATCATCAACCCCTGTCGGCTGAATAACATTAATAATTTTGTTTGCCGCAAAATTCCATTGATCACCTGAATTTTCTCCATTTAGGTTAACACTATTTCCATTTGCAAAAAGTATCTGCTGACCTGTTGAGTTTGGTGAATTATAATTAAACTGAAAAGTAACACTTCCCGAAGATGGGAGCTTGGGTGAAACATGAGTTAGTTCATTACTTTCTTTTCTCAAATCACCGCTAATAGGATCTAAATTGCCTTCAGAGGCTGCAACATTTATCCCGCCGGATTCCAACGGTCCGCCCTGAATAGTTACTGTATAAGTTGCTGATTGCCCAACAGCTAAAGTGTCGGGTCCGGAAATTGTCACCAGTACATTTACCGATGGTGATTCGCTATGACAAGTGCAGCCATCTCCATTTTTCATTGTTCTTTCTACTATTCCATTCTCATGCGCGTATATAATAACTGCCGAGACTAGCATAATAAAAATTATAAAGTTTAATACATTCTGATTCTTTATGCGATTGAGCATTTATTCCTCATTATTTTGTTGTAGAACTAATTTACTATCGTAATTTTTTTTGTCAGGGCATGATTCCATGAATCACCGGTCTTTTTACCATTCATGTCTGCAATATTCCCGCTGGCAAAGAGATATTGTTCTCCCGCAGTTTTAGGTGCTGAATATGAAAATTGAAATGTAACTTTTCCTGATGAAAAATATTTAGGCGAGGTATATGTTAGTTCACTTTTAAGTTTTTTCAAGTCACCGGAAACAGGGAATAATGCACCGTTTGATGCAGCTAAGTTATTCCCTGCTGCTTTCGTAGACAGGTTTGATATCGTTGCAGTATACAACGCTGATCGATCAACATGTAAAGTATCTGGTCCGGAAATAGAAACCAGAACATCTGCCGAGGGGACTTCATTATGGCACGTGCATCCTTTTCTATTTTTCAGAGTTCTCCCAACAACCCCTTCTTCCTTCGCATAAATAACAACCGAAAATAGACAGCATAACAGCACACCCACACTAAGATATTTCCTCCTATGAATTGTAATTAACATCATTACCTTTTTTTAACTATAGTTAGTATATCTTAAATAAAGTGACATGAATACAAAAACTATTTTCAGCTCAATTTCATTGGGCTGCAATCATTTTTAGAAACTCAGGGAATAATTTAGGGGGGAGGGGTAATTTCTATCTACTATTTACTTTAAAATGAGAAGATACTTTCGGAAGGGCCAGGAATTGTTATTCGCTGAATAATTATTTCGTTAAATCAATCATCCGGTTCCTATTTCATCTTTGTTATTTTGAAATCCTTTCGGTTCCCAGTCTAAACCCTCACATGGTATAACTTTTTGTGTCGGATGTTCATCGTGCTTCAGGCAGAGCACGGCCGATTTATCAAAATGCAAACAACTTGAGCACAGGGTTGATTCTATAATATCTTTATTCTTTTCTTCAAAAAGTCTATAATGAATAATTGCTGGGTGAATAATAGCGCCATAAATGACAAAAAGGCTTAGAACCCACCAAAAGTTAAAACCCAAGTATCCTTGTAAAAGCCAAACTAGAGGGATGGTAATTGCTGTTCGGATAATTGTCCAAAATACTACCTCACCCATTTTACTTCAAAGTCCTAACAAATTTTTTGAAAAGATATAATACATTTTTGTAATAATAAATAAAAGTTTAAGAGCACTACTAAAATTAGAAATAGGACTATAAACTAACACTAATACTAACGATAATAGAACACAACTAATGTTAATTAAAGATTTTATAGCTATATTTGTTGGCAATCTGAAGAAATTGGGGACTTTTAACCGGTTTCTAATTTGGGTTTATTAAAACCTAGTGGCAAGAAAATTGGCAGAATATCATAGAAATTATAAATGAAGTGAGCGTGGGTGGGATCTTATTCACCCGGACTTCGCCGGTGGAAGCGTCTACAGTGACTAGGGCAAGATGGGTGGCGAAGGCATACGTGGCGTAGGGAATACCCTGGCTGGTTTCAGGGTCCAAAGGGGATGTGACAGGATCGAAATAGCCTTGCCAGGTCAACGGCCTTCCTCGATCATGGGCTCTCTTGGCAAGCTTGGACAAGGGAACCCTCCTGTCCGAGTGCCTGGAGTCGACCACAAAACCGTCTTCAAGGACGAGCATGGATTTTGGAGTCTTCAGAACATCCACGGCCTCTGTGACCAGCACATCCGCCAGCCTGGAGGCTGCGTCTTTGACGGCATTGCCCGATATGTAAGTCTGGCGGCTTGCAGAAGTCGCTCCCGCGTTCGTGGTCCTTTGGGTGTCGGCAATGACGAGGGAGATCTCCGAGGGCTCCACCCCGAGCACTTCCGAAGTGATTTGGGCGAGCACGGTGGAAGAACCCTGCCCGATGTCCGCTGCGCCGGAAACAGGGTGATCTTGCCCTGTGGATCCATATCCACCCTGGCGCTGGAAGGATTCTGCACGCCCGTATTGCCGATCCCGTACCACATGGACCCGATGCCGACGCCTCTCCGGAGAGGTTCCGGGATCGTTTCGGCCTTCCAGTGACTCTTTGCGTTCCTGTAGTGGGGCTCAATCGCTTCCAGAGTCTTGATCATCCCCACGCTGGCCGTCAGCTCCTGGCCTGTGCCCGTCATAGAGCCCACGCGGAGCGCATTGATTCTCCTGATCTCCAGGGGGTCCAATTTCAGTTCCCGGGCGAGAAGGTCCATCTGGGACTCGTGGGCAAAGGCAATCTGAGGAACCCCGAACCCTCTCATGGCCCCGGCGATGGGGTTGTTGGTGTAAACGCAGAGGCTTTCCAACTCGATGTTTTCGATCTCATAAGGCCCGGTGGCGTGAACCGCGGCTCGGGTTGCCACGGCCACGCCATAAGACGCATAGGCCCCCCGTGTCACAAAGAATCCGCGCCCTCAAGGCCTGGATTTTACCGTCTTTGGTCGCCCCGGTTTCCATTTCCATTTTCAAGGCATGCCTCTTGGGCGTTGCCAAAAAAGCCTCTTCGCGGGTGAAGACGAGCCGCACAGGACGCCGCAGATGATAAAGGGCGAGGCCGATATACCCTTGAACCGTCAAGTCAAGCTTGGAGCCGAACCCTCCTCCTGTGGCGGCCTGAATGATCCGGATTCGTTCCTCCTGCAGACCCAGAATCTCCGAAACCTCTTTGAGATCATAGTGAGGATTCTGCGTTGAGGCATAGATCACCAGGGTTCCATCCTGGTCGGGAAACCCTGCTCCGGCATCCGGCTCAAGGTAAGAGTGCTCGAGGCAGGGAGTGTGGTAGGTCTTCCGGATGACGACATCACACCCGAAAAGGGCTTCTGCGGCATTGCCTTTGCGAAGGGTCCTCTTGAAAAGCAGATTGCCTTTAGGATGAAGGAGAGGGGCCCCTGCTTTCAAAGACTCCTCAGGATCGAAGACCGCCGGGAGATCCTCGTAAGCGATCTCGATGGACTCAAGCGCTTTGTAGGCAGCTTCTTTGTCCACTGCAGCGACAAGGGCAATCGCCTCTCCGACAAACCGGACGTTTTCATGCGCCAGGAGAGGCTGGTCCTTGTTGATCAGACCAAAGAGGTTTTTGCCCGGAATGTCTTTGGCCGTGAAGATCCCCATGACCCCATTCACCCTGCGAGCCTTTTCGACATCGAGACGGAGGATCCTCGCATGGGCTTTCGTGCTTCTAAAGATGTGAAGGCTCAAAGGGCTGTGGAGAGGGATGTCCTCGCTGAAAAGACGACTGCCTCTGGCGAGATCTACCGCCTCGACCTTAGGAATGGTCCTGTTGATCTGTGTGGTCATAACATCGTCAGTAGACCGTGGTCAGTTGTCCGTAGGAGCATGGAGTACTGGAGTATTGGAGTTCTGGAGTATTGGAACGACTTTTGTTCAGTCCATTTCTTTACATTTTCCCATGACTCCATCACCCCAAGACTCCCTCATTCCATTCTATTGATTTTGTCTTCTGTCTTATCTTTTTTCTACTGCTGCTTACTGATTACTGGTTTCAAGCCCACCGTGTCGTCACGGTCTTCTCATCCATGAACATTTTCATGGAAGCGAGCCTGGATTTGGCCGTGCCCACGAAAGACTCTCTCCTTGATCCCAGCGGGAAGAACGCGTAAGGCTGCGCGACCCCGACATTCACGCCCACGTTGCCCACATTGACTTCACGCGTGAACTTTCGGGCATTTCTGCCGCTGGTGGTCATAATGCACGCCGAGTGTCCCAGGTTCGTCTTGGTGTTGATCCACTCGATTGCCTGATCCAGACTGTCTGCCCTCAAGAGGGCCGAAACGGCTCCGAAGGCTTCTTCCTTGGCCATGGCCATGTCCGGGTTCACATTTTCAAGGATGATGGGACCGAGGAAATAGCCTTTGGGGTGATCTTTGACCTTCACGCTGCGTCCGTCAAGCACGATTTTGGCTCCTTCCGCCAGGGATTTTTCCGTCCAATCCAGGATTTTCTGCATGCCGCCTTTGGTGGTGTAGGGTCCCAATTCAACCTCGGGGTCCAATCCGTAGCCCAGCTTCATCTTGGCCGCTGCTTCCTTGAACTTGCTCTTCACCTCATCGTAAATGTTCCCGATGACGACCACATTGTCCACCCCCAGGCACCTCTGACCGGTCATCCCGAAACACGCTCTCAAGAGCCACGGGATCGAGGTATCGATATCGGCATCCGGCATAATGACCACGTGATTCTTGCCGTTGCCGTTAATGGAGGATGTCTTGCCCAGCTTGCCGCAAAGATGAAAGAGTTCCCAGCCGGCCCTGTTGGAGCCGATAAAGCCCACGCCTTTGACAAAGGGATGGGAAAGGATCTCTCTGTTGATGTTCCTGCCGCCGTGAACCATGTTGATCACGCCTTTGGGGAACCCGCCCTCGATCGCCACACGGTTTATCGTTTCAGCCGCCACAGGGTCCTGCCGGCTGGGGCTGA
>ADZX01000767.1_pt1 | contig 19112 bp, 19 predicted proteins | sample 349688 | NCBI WGS metagenome assembly ADZX01 (sample SAMN00713648, study PRJNA49615) | sediment metagenome | isolation source: Carrizo shallow lake | place: Spain: near Madrid | collected 2007-02-15 | depth 25 m m | reverse complement strand
CAGAGTCATTTTTTATGTTTATTTAAGGAATACTATTGTTTCCATAGAATTGTATAAATTATTTTATCACTTTAATCGTAGAAATCGGGCATATATCTTTTGCAAATAAGAATGAAAAAACAAATAATATTAGAAACTCCTTCTCTTTATACCTTTTAACTTCAATATGTAGATAAAGTTGACATATTGTAGATTGTATCTATAATATATATACTAATGTTAACTAGAATACATGCATAACTTTATTAGAATTGAAAATACTGAAGAATCCGAATGATATTATATAGACATAGAAAAAACGCAATTGAGTAATTTTATACGATATGAGTTCTTTTTTAGAAACAATGAAGGGATGCTACTTGCATACATTAAATTTCACTATATAGAGAATAGAAACATAATCTATATAATCGATCTCACAAACGGAAATGGGTTTAGACATATGCCTGACTATATGCAAGGTATCTATCTCAAGAAGTGATTTAAAGAATGAATACATCGTCCATGATTTTGCGGGGTTGCACTCATAGATGTACTTGAATATATTAAGAGCCAGTTCCCTACAGTGAAAATTATACCTGTCTGTTCATTAGAAACAAGTAGAAATAATGTATGGAGAGTCTTACTGGCTACACAAGAAGCAACACATAATCTTATTGACAGGATTTGATGATGATGAGACTCAAGCACTGCCACTTTATTCCTTCAATAAAATAATCTTCATTAAAAATAGTATCGTTTATCATTCTATCAACTTTCACAAAAAAATAATTTTTCACTCCTTTCTTCAGATTCCTCATAAAAAAGTTTAGAAAAATATTATTCAGGTTATTGCTTTACAAAGGTAAAACTATAGTAATCAACCCTTCATTTATATAAGTTTTTTTATTTTTTTGAAAGAAAAATAAAAAGTTTTCGTATTAACTAGTGAGAGGATTAAAAATATTCTCTTCACACTATTTTTTAAACACACTTATATTATGAAAAATGTTATTTTTTTTACGAGCCTTATAGTACTCAGTTCTCTGCTTCTTGCTTCTTCTCCAACATATGCCAGCCACGGAGAGCATGAGACAGGGTACTCAGGAAGTTGGAAACATATGAGCCAAGACGGGAAAGGAAAACATATGAAGCAAAACGGAAAAGGAAAAGAGCTTTGAAATAGTTCATCCCATAGTGAATGCAATCCAGCGAAACACCTCGTTTGAGTTGGTACATGAGCTCTCAGCGATACAGAAAAAGAGTCGCTCCTCTATGGATATCGTGAAGAAATGCTCGCGAGAGATGTATACACACATTTTTATGAGCTTTACGATGTAGAAGTTTTTGCAAATATTGCCCAGTCAGAGACAAAACATATGGAAGCTGTAAAAGTACTTCTTGATAGATATGGAATAGCTGTTCCAACTGATCACTGAACACTCCATGAGACCTATAGTTCACTCATCGTTGAATGAGAAATTTCGTTACAAAAAGCGCTTGAGGTATGATTAAAAATAGAGATGCTTGATATTGAAGATATAATAAAAAGTATCAAAAATACAGATAATGATGATATAAAAATTATTTTCTCACATATTGGAGGGGCTTCATATAATCACCTCAGGGGATTTATAAAAACCTTATGAGAAAATGAACTTACAAGTACTATCGATTATAGCGGATATATTAGCGCTGATGATCTTGAGTCAAAAGGGAAAGAACTCAAAACAAAAATTCTTGATCGTTTGAAACAAGAATGAGTTGTCATGCCAGATATGCCTCAAAACATTCATTCACAAGATGGTCATAAAGAACATATGCAAAAAAGTTCTCATCAGTGAAATGATGATACTCATAAAAAAGCAGATAAAATGAATAAATATAAAAAACAAATTGGAGATAAATATCAAGCAAGTCTTGCTTGACTTAGTTCTGAAAAGAAAAATAAACTTGGAAAAAATATTGAAGCAATGTACATGAAAATCGAAAATAACACTTCGTATAGCCCTGAGCTAAAAGAAAGGTATTTTACTCTTCTTGACGCACTGAAAGAACTCATTTCCGAACAAAAATAAAATCCACGAAAGTGGATTTTATTTTCAAAATCAGTATTCTCTTCTCTATAAATTTGTTTTTTATGATAGATTGCAAACAATATTCCGACTTAGATATTGTGAAACTTATACTTTCAGGTGATATAGACGCCTATTATTGTCTTGTCGAAATGTATAAAGACAAACTACTAAGGTATATTATGAGAATAACACAAATTTATGAAGAAGAAGCAGAAAATATTTTGCAAGAAGTTTTTATAAAAGCATATAAAAATTTATATTCTTATGACCATAGTTTTTCTTTTTCAAGTTGGATTTACCGTATCACTCACAATATGGTCATCGATTATCATCGAACGCACAATTGAAAAATGGACATTGCTCTTGACGAAGAAAGTATGGAAGGAATAGCTTTCCAGGAATTTTTCAATCGAGAGGAACAAGGTGACTATATTTTAGAAAAAAAAGAATTGGCAAAGAAGATTTCAGATATTCTTAATCATTTAGATAAAAAATATAGAGATGTCCTTGTCCTCAAATACCTTGAAGGGAAAAACTATGAGGAAATCAGTGATATATTAAAAATTCCTGAATGAACTGTTGCTACTTACCTTAACAGGGCGAAAAAACAATTTTGAGAATATGCTGATTCGCTTTGATTAGATACTTATTTATAAATCATTATGAAAACAGATTTTAGCAAAAATATCATTGATACGATTAAATCGTCTCACATAAGTACTCACTCAAGATACTCGTTTCTTATAAAAAACTGGGGCTTTTTGATATGAGCATGGATAAGTTTTTTTATATATAGTCTGCTCTTTGGACTTATTCTCTATTACTGAGACTCAACAGATTGGAATACTCGGCGCAGTATAGGTTTTTTTAAGCTTCTATTTGTTTCTCTCCCCTTCCTCCTTATATTTTTTTTACTCCTTTCCACTTTATTATGGATTATATCAATTCATTATACAAAAAAAGGCTATAAATACAGACTCTCAACTCTTCTGTTTGTGGAAATCTTTTGATGAGCATTTTTATGACTTTTCTTTCTCATCTCGTGAGTTATTGGCTATCTTGACAACTCCCTCAAAGAAAATTTCGGAGTGTACAAAACTTATTGTCATACTTTTTCACACGAGCAAATGATTACAATATGGCAGAATCCAGATAAATGACTTCTTATCTGAGAGATCAAAAATACAAGTATTTCTACACTCTTTCTCATAGACTCCGTATGAAAGAACTGGGAGATTACTCTTTCTCCTGAGACTATCATAAAAGAAAAAGTCACTCTTGAGAGCTCTGAAAAAATAAAAATTCTCTGAAATCAGATATCGGAAAATACTTTTTTTGCTAAAGAAGTTCGCCCAATGTATGGGAAACATTAGGAATAAAGAAACAGGAAAAAGAAATAATATTTTACAAATATTTTCTCTCTATATTTATTTGCAAATGTATAGCTTTTTTGCTACAATTGCATTACTTACTTTTTTATTTTTATTTTATGGATGCACAGAATGTTTCAGAACTCTGAAGTGGACTTGTAACGATTATTTGAATTGGTTGATTTGCAGTTATTCTCGTTATTTATGCTATTGCTACTTATAACTCAATTATATCCACGAAGAATACAGTAAAAGAATCTTTTTCATCAATTGATACGGTTCTACAAAATAGGTATAATCTCATTCCTAACTTGGTAGAGGTGGTAAAACAATATATGACTCACGAGGCATGAATCATTACAAAAGTCACTGATCTCAGAGCAAGTCTTGTTGCAAATACGAATAAAAATTCTGCTGAAAGATTTGAACAAGAAAATGCTCTGCAAGCTGGTATGAAATCCATTTTTGCTGTTGCTGAAAATTATCCTGAGCTTAAGGCGAGTACAAACTTTCTCGAATTACAAACACAATGGGCAGAGATTGAGGATCGTCTCCAATGAGCTCGTAGGGCTTATAATGCTGCAGTAAAAGAACTTCAAAATAAAAAAGAAATGTTCCCATCAAATATTATTGCTGCTTTGATGAATATAGAAGTTTATACGATGTTTGAAGCTGATGAAGGGGCAAAAGTCGAGAAAATAGATGCAAAAGCTCTGTTTAATTCATAATATATTTTTTTTAGGAAATGATAAAACTCATTATAATATAAAAACAAAAATATGAATGGACTCAGAGAATATGCATATAAAAAATGAATTGATGATGGTACCGAGATTACTAAATTAGAAGATTTTTTTAGCAACCATGAGATAACTCAGGACTTGGAGTCTGCAGAAAAAATTCGTATAAAGAGGTATATGTGGCTGATTCCAATATGTATGATTGCATGTTTTTGAACATTATATTACTCATCATTATGAATTGTTCAACTAGAAACAGCTGAAAATAGCGGGATTTATAGACCAAGCACTCTATTCGACGGTATTATTCGGGCATTTTTTGTCACATTTATTGCTTTTACTACTATAGTCTGAATATTTCGTAAACGCCTTGAATGAACGATAAAAGAAAAAATACTTTCAAAACTTGCAAAACAAGTATATGAAAAACTTGAATATCACTGATGAAGTAAATATGCGTTTTGAGATTTGGATACTCTCCGCACTGTAAATATGCTTCAATCTTATGATCGTGTCGATAAAATAGAGGACTCTCTAGGATTTACTTTTCAAAAAGATGGAAAATATGCTCTTATGCAAGGGTACGAACTTCAAACATCTGAAATGAGATGATCTGGAAAGAATAGAAAAAGAGTAACTACGAATCATTGCTATCTCCTAAAAACAAGTTTACCACAAGCTCGTATAAATATATCAAAAGATATATTTATAAAAAAAGATAGAGCAGATAGTCATACTCATATAATGTTAATTCCAATTATTTCTGGGCTTATTTCAGGCTTATTTATAGCAATTTTCTCTCAAAGTATCTGGATAGGTCTCATTTCTGCACTCATCATATGAATATGCACTTATGTCCTGAATAATTATTTTATCAATAAAAATCGTGTCAAACTTGAAAGTATTGAATTTGAAAAATTATTTGATGTCCAATGTGAAGACCAAATAAGTAGCCGTATGATTATCACTCCTGCCTTTATGAATAGACTTGTTTTACTCGCTGATAAAACAAAGAGACAGTATGAATTTCTTTTCAGAGCTAATACCTTTTATGTAAAATGGAACCTTGGCAAAGCCTATCTAGAAATTAATACCTGGAAAAAGATTACCCATAATATTGAAACATTTATCGATTGGTACATAGAAATGAAAGAAATTATTTCTTTTGTTGAAGATATGCAAATTCTCTACCTTTCAAAGACAGATAAGCAATTCTTAGGAGAGAATACACCAGTGCCACAATATGAAAGTATGGGAGATAAGTCCCCTATTGGTGGTAATATTTCTTTCAATCTCTTTTGAGCATTTCACTCGAAATAATTGGGAAAAGAAAAACTGAAATAAATTTGCAAAATCTAAAAAAGTTTCTATAATTCACGCTATAAATTTATTATTTATAGAAAAATATGGCAAAAGGAAAAAGAACATACGTTGGTTTTTACAGTACTGAAACATGAAATCTTGTGCATATAACTAATATTCAAAAGAAAAATTTTCAAGCAGGAGAAAAACTTTCTCTGAGAAAATATAACAAAATTACGAGAAAACATGAAGTTCTCAAAATGAAAGAAATTAAAAAGGGGTAGTTTGTAAAAAACTATCTTTTTTTTTAGATTTACTATAATGCCTGCAATTATTTTTAATAAAAAAGAAATGGAGGAATTTTTTTATGGGGTTTTATGTTTATTTTGACTCATGTTTTGAAGTTTTGCTTCTGTCTTAATTTATCGACTTAAGTCCGGAGAAAACGGAATATGCACGGGAAGGAGTCATTGCAATAGCTGCCATAAAGTCCTTACTGCGCTTGATCTCATCCCCCTCTTTTCATACATTATTCATTTGTGAAAGTGTAGGCAATGTAAAAAGAGTATTCCTATTATATACCCTTTTCTTGAACTCAGCATGGCGACTGTTTTCCTTTTTATGGGTTATTGTATGATTCAAGCTCCGCTCATTATTGAATGAAATGGTTTTGAAATTTTTAAACTTCTCCTTTTCCTTATTATAGGATTTTGTATTGTTGTTTTCGTCTTTTATGATATTTTATTCATGGAGATTCCTGAAAGTGTACTTTTGGTTGGGATAGTCACAACTTTCCTTGGGATATGTCTTGATATGTTTTCTCAGAGCTTTTCTTTTCTCCCCTTTATATCAGATATAGAAAACATATGAATTGGTCTTGGAAGCATTCTTTATGCATTTGTGGTAATATGACTTCTGTATCTCATTTTCTTAGCAGAGATGAAAGAAATATATGATGGACTTATTCTTGCCTTGATAGTTTGTAGCATAAGTATATTTTCCTATTTCTGGTGAGATGTACTTTCTATTGGTATCCTTAACTCACTCATCGCTGTTATTGTTTGTTTTATTTTTTTCTTTTTACAAATTGTGATTAGCCGTGGGGCATGGCTTTGAGCTGGAGACCTCAGAATCGCTATTTTGATGGGGCTGCTAGTTTGAATCGGTTCTCTTTGGTATGCACTCCTTATCACTTATATTGTATGAAGTATTATAGGAGTAGGAATTATCGGATATAAAAAAATACGCTATAAATGAAAAAGAATAAACACTATGATTCCTTTTTGACCTTTTCTTGCCATATGAATTCTCGTTGTGCTTTGGTCAGGAACTTATATACCAGAAACTCTTAAGTATTACTTATAATCAAAAGAAATAGAAAGTAAATGTAAAATTATTTACTTTTTCCCTTCTTTTTAGTACAATAGATTGAGTATTAATAAAAATAAAAATATGGAAAAGAAAAAAATCGCAGCAATAAAAGATTTCATTGAATCTGCTGAAAAGTCCATCAAAAATGCGAAGAAAATATTAAAGGATATTCTAGAAGAAGGAGAAATCGATTTAGAAGCTCCTCTTGAAATGGACACAAATGGTTTGCATAGTTATAAGAGTGGATGAGATAAAATTGTAGAATGAGTTTTTACCGGTGAAGAGATGCTCGGAAGTGATGGACATAAATACCCTGTTCCCGTAAACTATGCCTCCAAATCTAAACTGGCTCAATGAGATAGACTAAAACTCACTATTGATGAGAATGGAAGGATGATGTATAAACAAATTGCCCCTATTGAAAGGGAGACAAAAGTCTGACTCCTTACAAAAGAGCAAGGACGTTTCCAAGTATTGGCTGATGGAAATACTTATAATGTATTAACTGCTGCTGTTACTCATTTCAAGGTAGAAATCGGTGATAGCGTAAGCGTTGTTGTACCAAAATGAAAACCTGCGACCTTTGCTGCGCTTGAAGCAGTTATACCAAAAGTGCTCTAATTTTGGCTGTGTTGGACTGAGTGAAAAACTGTTTTTTGTCAAATTTTATAAATGATTTCTGTTCTCTACAGGAATCATTTTTTTTCAAATTCTTTTTTTTCATCACGAAAATCAAAAAAAGTAACAGGGTTTTTTAATTCATTATATATTTTTTTCAAATCACTTGTCCTCACTTGAACACTTACATCTCATATCCCTGGATTGAAAATAAAAAAATCATTTTCAAAAATTTCTTTATCCACATAGAAAGGAATATCTTGATTTATAAATCAAAATGGAGGAATACTTCATATTGTTGCCTCAATACTTGCTGTAATCTCATCCTGAGATGCAAAACGGATATCTTTCGTTCAAAATTCACTTTTAAAGTTCCTTGCTTTTATATCTTTGTCTCACAAAGTCGTCACAAGGTAGAAATTCCCTTTCGCATGAAAGACTATGTTCTTGCTCCCAATTCCAGCTAGTCATGCTTCCTTTCTCAGGAGCATTGAATGTTCACAACTCTGACTTACTTCGTGATGAATTTCTTGGTAAGGAATATCCACTTTTTCAAGTATTCTTTTTATATTTTGGTAGAGCATAGTATCAAAATTAGAAAGTATAAATATCATGAAGTATCTCTAGAGCGCGTGCTTGGTTCATAAAATATGGAGATGTCGCAATAGTAATAATCTTGCTTATCTCCGACAATTTTACTACTAAGTCTTTTTTTAATTTATAATCAATAAAGTCAAGGTCTGGATGAAAGAAATCGAGATCAAGATTTAATATACACTCTTTTTCTTTTATATCCATTTTCTGAATCTCTATTATTGCCGTTTCTGTACGAATCTGGTATATCTTTTTTATAAGTCCATCTCGCTCTGCAGGAACAATATAATTTCATACATTGAGTACAAAGTTGGTATATTCAAAAACTTTTTCTAAATCGTCTTGGTCTGTTTTTTCTAAAAATATTTCAGGAATTCGCATATCTGCATGTTCATCGATATGAAAAAGGACATTCTCTTTTCAAATTATTTTATTGTGGTGCGCTAAATGCCAAAAAAAATACGCATGATTATGATTATCAAAAATAAACATTTTTTTCTTTTTTTCTGCAATTATCATATCTATTTCGTACAAATTTTCTAACCCTATATACCCCTCTATATCTCATTTTTCATTTGCTTCTTCAAATACTATTTCCTGACCAAGTTCAATTTCCTCTAAATTATGAATCTGTTTTAAGGAAGGAATAAATATTTTTTTATTTTTTCGTTTTTCATATGAAAAAATATTGTTTCACACCGGACTACTTATATAAAATCCTTTTTCGTACATTTTTTTTGATTAAGACACAATTTTTTTATAATTGTAATACTTTTACTGAGAAAATAAAATGTATTTATTGAAATATTTTAGTATTATTGTACAAAAAATGCATGGATTCCCAAGAGATTAGCGCAATATACATATATACATCATTGTACAACTTTTATCTTTTTTATAGCTTCATTTAGAAAATGCAAAAACAAGAAAAAATTGATTTCGTAAAAAAAGTATTATTTAAAATGTTCCCAAATGCAAAAACAGAACTTCACTATGAAACAGAATTTCAGCTTCTTATTGCTATTATTATGTCTGCGCAAACAACAGACAAACAGGTCAACAAGGTAAATTCAGTACTTTTTAAAAATATTAGGTCCCCTCAAGATATTATACATATGGGGCTCGAAAGTCTAACCAATGAGATTCAAAGTGTTTCTTTCTTCCGCAATAAAGCAAGACATATTCTCGCAAGCTCTGAAATTTTATTAAGGCAATATAATAGTAAGGTCCCAAACAGTATAGATGAACTTGTGAAACTTCCTTGAGTATGAATAAAAACCGCAAAAGTATTTCTTTCTATTATCTATAATGCCCCCTATCTTGCAGTAGATACACATGTTCATAGAGTCCTCAATAGACTGGGCTTCGTTTGAACACATACTCCTCTTGCAACTAACAAAGCAGCTGAAAATTTATTTACAAAAGATGATAATGCATTTCTTCATCATACACTTATACTCTTTGGCAGATATCACTGTACTGCTAGAAAACCTCAATGCCAAACTTGTCAGTTCTCAGAATTTTGTTATTTTTATGCACATAAAAAAAATCATTCATAATGAATGATTTTTAATTTACCTTTTCCCAATGAATTCAATCGGAAGCGCTTTTTCGGATAGTACTCCTTACCCTTTTATCAAGAATATGTCATGTATCATATGAAAGGGCGCTCGCAACTCTTTGATTTCCCTGAACAATGGCTATCTGTACTCATTCATCTTCAACAACAGACGCATCAATAATTCAGAGTAGGCCTATCCTATATGTTTCAAACTGAACAGAAAACTGTGGATCGATGCTTTCAGAGATAGCACGAAGCTCTTCTTCCAGTTGTTCTAATGTCTTTTGTTTTTTGAATACTTGTTCTAATACATCACTCATATTTTTATTTTTATTTTTGTATAAGCTCAAAGCCGATTAGTTTGTTTTTTGTTTAGCTAAATCAACCGCATTCTGTATATCTGCAAGAACATCTCATATCAATATTTCCTGCTCAATACGAATCTCGTCTTGTAGCTCCCTTATATTCTTAACGAGTGTATCAAAGTTGCGAATAAGATGTTGTTTTTTTCAAGTATCCAATAGATTAAATATTTGTGTAATTTCATATCTATCTTTCTCACTTAAAGTGTAGGTATCGAAAAGCTTTAATAATTCGCTATTCATTTTTATAATACTTGTTAGTAAGTTTACCATAAACATACTGATTTCACAAATATTTTCAAGTAATAAAAATTATTTTTCTTTCAATACTATTTCCTTTTGTAGATTGTCTTTTATATATCTACATACGTTTAGTATATCACACTTTTTATAAAAATGTTAAAAAAATCACTTGACGAATATTTCTTTTATAATTTTTGGGTAATTACAAACGATAAGAGTCATAATTACGAAACCAAGTTAGCTGCCTTTTCGCATAATTTCTAGAATTTTTTTGTACCATCTCTATTGCTCATTCCTCCGATATTTTCCTGTCTATCAGTGGAAGAATTTCTTTATAGCCGATTGTTTGTAACCCAAAATCATCTTTTTTGTACCCAAGGGTCAATAATTTTTGCACTTCTTGCACAAGTCAATCCACAAACATATTTGAAACTCTCGCATTAATATTTTTATATAGATCTTCCCTATCATTATTATAAGGAGTTAAAAAAAGTGTTGGATATTTTAGCTTTTTTTCTTTTCTATATGCTCATTTTGATTTTCCACTCAGCATCTTTATTTCAAGAGCCCTAATAACATATCTTAGATTGTTTGCATGTAAAGTTGAGGAAAATTCTGGGTCAATAGCTAGTAGCTTTTGATAAATATACTCTTTTCAAAACTTCTCTGCTTCATCTTCAAGAGTCTTTCTTAATGATTCACATGCAGGTATTTCCGGTATATGAAAATCATAAATGAGGCTGTCAATATATAAGCCGGTTCCTCCCACAAGGAGGGGGATTTTATTTTCACTCCACAGTTTTTCCATAATAGGAATCACTGTATTTTTATATTCTCATACAGAATATGATGTATTAGGCTCTATAATATCAATCATATGATGTGATATCCCGGACATTTCTTCCTTAGTTACTTTTCCCGTCCCAATATCCATATATTTAAAGATTTGCCTGCTATCGGTGCTAATTATCTCAGTGTTCAGCATTTTTGCTATTTCTATAGATAGCTTTGTTTTTCAACATGCAGTTGGTCCGTAGATAACAATGACTTTTTTTTCTCCTTCTTTATTCAAAAACTTCTCTATAGGTTCTCCTGATTTCATAATTTTTTTTATTATTAGCGATGATTATAAACCAGACAAAGCTTTTGTAAATAAATATTTTTAAATTTTTCTAAAAAAAAGATTGACATTATTTACTTTTTTTATAATATTTGTCTCGCTTTCTTGAAAATAAAAGTGCGCCACTTTAGCTCAGCTGGTAGAGCGCCCGCCTTGTAAGCGGATGGTCGTCGGTTCGATTCCGACAAGTGGCTCCATTGATTTTATGCTTAGGCTTGGCTATTGGAGCTTAGAAGTTAGGATTATTCTTCTAGAGTCTATGCTCTAAATACTAAGCCTTTGATTTTATGGGCAGGTACCAGAGTGGCCAAATGGGACGGACTGTAAATCCGTTGATGTAATGTCTTCGAGTGTTCGAATCACTCCCTGCCCACCATAAAAATTGAATTATATTATGTGCCCAGATGGTGGAATTGGTAGACACCCTGGTCTTAGAAGCCAGTGCCTCTGGCGTGAGAGTTCGAGTCTCTCTCTGGGCACCATTACTTTACATTTTTGCTTCGTACTTTGGCGGGCAAATATAAACCACGGAATTATGAAACCATGAATTCACCCAAATGTAAAAAAGTCAAAAGCTGTGTGTTCTTGTTGAAGAGAATTTGAAATTATGTCTACTATAAAGGAAGATCTTATAAGAATGGAAATCTGTTCTGCTTGTCATCCATTTTATACTGGAGAACAAAGAATTGTGAAGACTTGAGCTGTTGATAAATTTTATGCTAGAATGAAAAAGGCTGAAGATCTTAAAGCAAAATAGTATAATACCTAAAAAAGAGGAAATGAATTCATTTCCTCTTTTTTTTATTCCAAATGCTCAAGAATAAAATGCATAGAAAATGCAAGCTCCTCATTATCAATTTTCAAACTTGTTGGAATATCCCTAAAAATGATTATATAGACTCTTGATCCAGCTATAAAGATATTAATAGCTGAGTTTGATGCAGGTAAATTTTTTAGTTCTCAAATATTTTTCGTTTTTCAAAGTGATTCCATCAGATGCAAGCCGTTTCCAAGAAATGTTTCTAAACTAATGTTTTCTTTTTCCAATTTATTCAAAAAATCTTCTCTGTAACTTTTTACTCTTTCGCTTACGCTTCAACTCGACTCAAATGTATTTGATGCAAATAATTTCACAGATAAAAATCTCTTTTCTTGTACATAATTGTATAAATCTTCATAAATATTTTTTAATCCGTCAATGTTGTCAAAAATTGTAATTTTTGGGATATTTGATTTATATTCTTGGTGAAATTGCAATAATTCCGTCTCAATATTTTGATAGTTATCCTCCATTTTTTTGTAAATGTTTTGTTTTTGTTTTACATATTTTTTTAAAATTTCTAGATCTGAAATAAAGAAATATTTTATTCCGTTCTTTGTGGTTGTTGAAATGAGATTTTCATCATTTAATTTCAATAATACTTTATACACATAGGTTCTCTCCATTTTAGCATATTTTGCAATGATTGATGCTGGTTGTGTTCATAACTTGTAAAGACTCAAAAAGATATTTGCTTCTTTCTCAGAAAACCCTAATTCTATAAAATATTTTATAAATTGCATAGTTGTGAAAAAGTTATCACAGTTAATTATTGCTATAATATGTCATTTGTTAAATATATCAATATTTTTTCTTTACAAAATGTGAAAAATAGTGATTATTATATTTATTATTTTAAAACATACTTTTTATTATGTCAATTTTACAAGAACATATTGTTGAAAACAAAACATGCAGGCATTGTAAGTCAAAGTTTGAAATCACTGATAAAGACTTAGAATTTTATGAGAAAATATCGCCTATTTTTTGATGAAAAAAATATCCTATTCCTGCACCAACTTTATGTCCTGATTGCAGGCAGCAAAGAAGGCTCAGTTTTAGAAATGAAAGAAAACTTTACAAAAGGATTTGTGACGCAACAGGAAAACCTATTATTTCTATTTATAGTCCTGATAAACCCTATAAAGTATATAACCAAGATTTTTGGTGGAGTGATAGCTGGAATCCTCTTGATTATGGAAGAGATTTTGATTTTTCCAGAAACTTTTTTGAGCAGTTTGAGGCATTATTTTTGAAGGTTCCCAAAATTAGTATGATTAATAATCATCAAGAAAAATCTGAATATTGCAATCAGACTACTTGAATGAAAAATTCGTATCTTTGTTTCAATGCCATTTATTCCGAAAATTGTTTATATTGTAAATGACTTTCAAAGTGTGAAAGTACTCTCGACTCGCTTAGAGCATATAGTTGCGAGGAGTGTTACGAGTGTATCGATTGTCATAATTGTTATAAATGAGTTCATTTAAGGGAATGTATTGACTGTGTAGATTGTTTCCTATGCAAGGAATGTATCTGATGTACAAGCTGCGCTTGATGTTTTTGATTAAGAAACAAACAGTACAGTATTTTAAATATACAGTACTCTCAAGCAGAGTACTTCAAGGAGATAGAAAAGTTTAGAAGTGCTCAAGACAAGGAAGTGTTATTCAAAGAATTTGAAAAGCTGATTTTTAAATTACCAAATAAATTCTGAACTTTTACGAATTGTGAGAAGTATTCATGAAATAATTTACATGACTCAAGAGATACTCATCATTCTTATGATGTTGTCTGATGAGAAAATGCAAAGTTTTGTTATGATTTAAGAGCAACAGTTAAATCTAGTTATGATATTTCAACTGTATGAGATGGTGTAGAAAATTCATATTATACAATATCAAGTTGAATTAACATGAATCATTGTTTATTCTCGACAGAAGTGTTTGAAAATGTAGATAATTTGATGTATTGCATTTTTTCTATCCATTGATCAAATCATTGTTTTTGATGTGTGTGACTCCGTAATAAATCTTACTGTATACTCAATAAACAGTATTCCAAAGAAGAGTACGAAAAACTCGTTCCAAAAATAATAGAACATATGCAAAAGACGGGAGAATGGTGAGAATTTTTCCCAAGTTCGCTTTCACCATTTTGATACAATGAAACAGTAGCGGAAGAATATTTTTCACTCACGAGAGAAGATGCGATAAAGAAGTGATTTAAATGGAGTGATTACGAAGCCCCATTTCCAAAAGTAGATAAGATAATTCCGGCAAATAAACTTCCAGAAAATATAGCAAATATTCCCGATGATATTTTAAACCGGGCGATAGAGTGTGAAATTACAAAAAAACCATTTAGAATAATCAAAGAAGAACTTAAGTTTTATAGAAAACATAATTTACCAATACCAAAAAGACATCCAGATCAAAGACATTTAGACCGTATGGCACTCAGGAATCCAAGAAAACTCTTTGAGAGAAAATGTGATAAATGCCACAAAGAAATTAAAACAACTTATGCTACAGAAAGACCAGAAATAGTATACTGCTGGGAATGTTATAATAAGGAAATTTACTAAAAGTTATTTATTAAAATCAACATATGTTAGAAAATGGAAAAGTAGTAGAAATAAAAAGTTGTAGACATTGTCAAAATAAATTTGAAATCACGGATAAAGACTTAGAATTTTACGAAAAAGTTTGACCTGTATTTTTATGAAAAAAATATACTATTCCTGCACCAACTTTATGTCCAGATTGCAGACAACAAAGAAGACTCACTTTCAGAAACGAAAGAAAACTCTACAAAAGGATTTGTGACGCAACAGGAAAACCTATTATCTCTATTTATTCCCCAGATAAACCATACACAGTTTATAGTCAAGAAATGTGGCGGAGCGGTAATTGGAATCCGCTTGATTATGGGAGAGACTTTTATTTTAATAAGAGCTTTTTTGCGCAATTTTGCGAACTTATGTCGAAAATCCCGAGAAATCCTCTTGTCAATATAAATACCATAAATAGTGAGTTTAATAATTGGACTATAAATTTAAAGAGTTGTTATCTCCTTACTGGATCGAGAGAGGATGAAGAATGTTTTTATGGAAATTGGATTTGGAGAAGTAAAAATTGTATAGACTCAGGCTACTTATTTGACAGCCAATACTTATATGATTGTGTGGACTGTAAAAATTGCTTTAATTCTCAATTTCTTCAAAATTGTGAAAACTGTTCAGAATCAAAATTTTTAAAGAATTGTACATCTTGTTCGCATTGTTATATGTGTATAAACTTGAATAATAAAAAATATTGCATAGCAAATCAACAATATTCAAAAAGTGACTATTTAGAAAAAATTATGCATTTTGCATCAAAGGAAGGATTAAAGGGGAAAGAGGCATTTTTTTTATCATATCCTATAAAATATTATAATTGATTTTGAGTTGAATGTTCTACTTGAGATTATTTAGAACATTCAAAAAATATTTTTTGTTCTTTTGATATTAGTGATTCTCAAGATGTGAATTATTCAGAATCTATTATGCATTGTAATGATATTTGAGATTGCTCAAGAACAGCGCTTGTAAATTTATCCTATGAAAATCTGAGCGCGGTTAATGCACAACATGTATCTTTTTCTGTAGCTTGTTGGTTTAGTCAAGATTGTTTTTACTCGGAATTTCTAAAAGACTGTCGAGATTGCCTTTGATGCACCTGACTTCGTAATAAATCCTACTGCATCCTCAATAAACAATATACCAAAGAAGAATACGAAAAACTTGTTCCAAAAATCATAGAACATATGAAAAAAACTTGAGAATGGGGAGAATTTTTTCCAAGCTCAATTTCCCCATTTTGATACAATGAAACAGTAGCGGAAGAATATTTTCCAATAGAAATAAATAAGACCGGCCTCAGTTCAAAAATAAACTATATAGATAGAACTTGAAATGCCTATAAAACTCTGGAGGAAGTCGGGGAGAGACCAGTCTTTAAATACAACTCGTACGAATCCCCATTTCCAAAAGTAGATAAAATAATTCCAGCTAGCAAGTTACCGGAAAATATTGCAGATATTCCAGAAGATATTTTAAACCGGGCGATAGAGTGTGAAATAACAAAGAAACCATTTAGAATAATAAGAGAAGAATTAGCATTTTATAGAAAGCATAATCTTCCTATTCCAAGAAGACATCCAGATCAAAGACATTTAGATAGGATGAAACTCAGGAATCCTAGAAAACTTTTTGAGAGAAAGTGCGATAAATGCGGAAAAGATATCAAAACAACTTATGCTCCGGGAAGACCAGAAATCGTCTACTGTGAGGAGTGTTATAATAAGGAGGTATGTTAAAATTGGTATACCTTCCCTATACTATTACTATCCCTTCATCAAAATAATATGAAAGTACCTACCTAGACTCAATGGAAAGAAGAATCTTAGATTATTTCATTCTCCCTTATTTTTTCCCCATTATAAAAGAAATCCCTCTCAATAGAGAGGGATTTCTTTTATTTTGTAAATAATGGTGGAGGACTAATTCATAATTTTGGATTGTATTCAATTATTACTGGATAGTCTCTATATATAGTATTGACTGTGGTTCAACCATTGGCTGGGTTTCAATTGAAAATATAATATCTTCTCAGATAGTTTAAATCATATTTTTGTGCTACTTCTTGAGTACAAGATGTCACGTAGTATGGGCACTCTAGCGGATTTTTCCTTGCTCAGCCGATGGTGTTCTCACTAAAGATAGAGCCATAAATATAGAGTTGATTTTTAAGTACTGATTGCTGGGTATTTCCATCTAACTCACTTCAGTTATAACTTATAATTGATTTTTCAGCAAACATCGTAGCGTAGATCTTTCATACATTCGGATGTATATATATATTTCCTCCATTTCCAGATGCATCCTTTAATGCAATGAGTCAAAGAATGGAATTATTTGGAGATGTGATATTTCCATCTATATATATATTTCCTCACATAACAAGGATTGTCTTCTTCTCTCATGATCAGAGAGATCAGGTTGAAACTATTACATTTCCTGTTGGATTTTTAAAATAAACAATTGAATTATTATTTAATTTTACACCACCTCACGCTGCAAAGTTTCATACATTTACTGTAAGAGCCCCGTTATTCGGAGATACCGATTTGATATAAGAATTCACTCATGAAATCAAGTCAGCTTTCAGTTTAGATTTTGAGAGTTTTCAAAAAATTGCTACATCATTCGTAAATTGTCATAACTCTATTTCTCCAGTTTTTTGACTTGATGCTGTACCAAGTATCTTGATTCATTTTTGGCTTGTATTTCATGTTCATGTTGCTGACCAATAGCTGGCCTTCCCTATAATATCACTATTATACAAAACAATATTGCCGTCTAATTGATACTTAATATGTGTTGATACATACGTATTTTGTAATCCATTCAAAGCAGTCACTTGAATAAGCTTTGTATAAAGGCTTGTTGTAGCTGGAGCAATTGAATTGAGATAGAAGTTTGCATTATCAAAAGCAGACACTGGCACATAAGCATTTTTTCAAAGCGTTGGACCTGTTCCATATTGAAGATACGCATATGCATTAAATGATTGCTGTGTTCCAGTCCCAAATTCAAGAAATACTCTCTGAGTATTAAAATCACTTGCTGGTCTTGATGATACCTGTGATAAAGTAAGTGCGCTTGATTGTATTGTACCTTCCATCAATCAGAAGTCATGAATTTCTCAACTTATGGCAGTAGAAAAAGCTGGATTAAGTGTTGTGAAAATATTCGAGTTTGATATAGCTTGATTTGTAACAGCTCATAGTGAGCCATTTGCGTCAAAATTTATACTGTTAATAGCAAAGCTTGCTTGGGTATCTGAGACCTTTCAAATCGTTTGGTTCGATGTTGGAGTAAAAAATTTATAGCCAAAATTATAAGTTCAATCCGTCGATGGTTGACTGTTAAATGATGTATTTAATGCCCCATTCGCATATCTTTGTGTAAAATTATTGTTTTCACTTGGTATATCGCCAAATACCGCATTCCCTGTTCTTGAATATTGATTCAGATAGAGAGTGTTGGTTGTGCTAAAATTAAAATCTATCGTTCTAGAAATTCCTGTCGCTGGAACAATATTATTTCCATATGTATCTTTGAGTGTAGCTACTGCATTCTTTTCTAGTCCATCTGCAACTGTTGGTGTCAAGTTCGCTGATGTTACTGCCGTGACCCCTAATGCTGTCGTATTTGCAAAAACATTATAATTGTATGTCAAAATAGGTGAAGCAGCTGTATAATTTACATGTGTCACACTATATGGACTTTGTGTCAAAGTGTCACCTGCACAGTTTCCTGCCTCATCACATAATCTTGTTAGTTGAAAGCTATATTGCCTTCATCAATTTGGATCAACTCTATTATTATCTACATTTTGTATAGATGGAGTAATAGAAAGTGTACTTCATGCCAGTAGATTATTAGTAAAGACATTTACTATCGGTCCAGGTAAATATCAATTTACTGTATTCCAATTTTCAAAGTATCCTTCTAAATGAGTGATTGGAGATCATCCATTCACCACAGCAGTATACACAAAGTTCTGTGAATTTGTTGCGAGCAGATTTGCATTGTTCGCTATGCTGCTAGATACATTACCTGGAACTGGCTGTGTCGTATCGATCTTCACAACTGGGCTATCTGCAGAATATGCTGATGTGTTTCCAGCATAATCACTTATCACTTTTGTCCTAAATTTATAGGCTCTCCCATTCACTCATGTATAGGTATATGTTGCATTGATATTTGTTTGAGGTACTGCTCCCATAACCCATCCTGGTGCCGTTACCCGGCCATTCCAGACTGTATGTGATGGGTTATTTGTGGAAGTATTCATTTCAAGTACATAATTTTGTATTCTTGATCCCCGGGAATTCGTAATCATG
>ADZX01000799.1_pt1 | contig 19483 bp, 19 predicted proteins | sample 349688 | NCBI WGS metagenome assembly ADZX01 (sample SAMN00713648, study PRJNA49615) | sediment metagenome | isolation source: Carrizo shallow lake | place: Spain: near Madrid | collected 2007-02-15 | depth 25 m m | reverse complement strand
TCAATAACATGCCAAAAAAAGGAATCACTGGAATTAAGACTGATTCATGATAGCGGGCCTGAACTGAAACCGCTGGAATTAATAAAGGCGATATTCAAAATTGATGAACGGAATTTGGAGAACATAAGAGTGCTAAAGATTGGACAGATTATTGAATAGGATTTTTAACCCTTTGATAAAAATAAATTAAATTGACTATTTTATTTTATTTCATATATCCTGAAAATTATTTTAACCGTAACCAAAATCCACCATCAAATTTGCTCATTATTATGCAGGCAAAGGATTTTGGGCTAACCCTGGACACCAGCAAGATGTCAGATGCACGGCGTCAAGGAGCGACGACTGAGGCGTATAAATAATACGCCGCAGGTCCTTCGGCTTCGCTCAGGATCGTGAGTCCTTCGATATTACTCAGGACCGTGAGCCTGTCGAACGGCCTGCCGAATGGCAGATGACATTTTGATGGTGGATCAGGGCGTAAGCCATGAAGGCGCTTAATGGCAAATGATCTGATAATAAATACCCGTCCCCATGAGACGAGGGTAGCCCTTGTCGAAAACGGCATGGTTGTTGAGCTTCATATTGAAAGAGTCACCGGACAGGAACTCATGGGAAACATATATCACGGAAAGGTCGCAAGAGTCCTGCCCGGAATGCAGGCTGCATTTGTCGATATAGGTCAGGAACGTACAGCCTTCTTATATGTATCCGATGTGCACAAAGACGCCCTTGACCTTGAAAATCTTATTCTTCGCAACGCCATGGATAATGGTTCCAGGGAATTATCAAAAGAAGGAGAACTGACTCACCAGAATCCTTTTCCCGATATCTCCTTTAACATTGAAGACCTTCTCAAGGAAGGTCAGGATATCATGGTTCAAGTCTCAAAAGAGCCCCTTGGAACAAAAGGCGCCCGCCTTACATCTTATATCTCATTACCGGGAAGACATCTTGTCCTCATGCCTACGATAGACCACATCGGTATCTCAAGACGCATTGAAGATCAGGTTGAAAGGGAAAGACTGAGGAATATTATTCAGGAAATCCGGCCACAGGGAACCGGTTTTATTGTAAGGACGGCAAGCGAAGGGGTCGAAAAAAATAAAATCAAATCGGAAATGGATTTTATGTTGAAACTCTGGATGAATATCAAGCTCCGGATGAAAAAAACTTCAGGACCAGGCTTGATTTACAAAGACCTTACAGCCCCGTTAAGGGCGGTAAGAGATCTCTTCACCCGTGAAGTTGATCGGCTTATTATTGATTCCAGTGAAGAATATGAAAAGGTCGTGGAGTTTATTGAGACATTCGCACCCACTTTAAAATATTCTGTTGAGTTGCATGATGGCCCTGACCCTATATTTGATACATACGGAATAGAGATGGAGATTTCAAGGGCCCTTGAAAATAAGATATGGTTGAAATCAGGGGGATATATCGTAATTGAGTTGACGGAGGCGTTAACGTCAATTGATGTAAATACCGGCAGTTATGTAGGCAAACGCAACCTGGAAGAGACAATTTTAAAAACCAACCTGGAGGCGGTCAAGGAGATCGCATATCAGTTGAGGTTCAGGAATATAGGTGGCCTGATTGTCATTGATTTTATCGATATGGAAAGACCTGATAACAGAGAAAGGGTTTTCCTTGCCTTGAAAGAATCCTTAGCCAAAGACAGGGCAAAAACACATATACTTAAGATGTCTGAACTCGGACTTATAGAAATGACGAGGAAGAGGACAAAAGAAAACCTCTGCAGGTTATTGAGCGAGCCCTGTTTCTATTGCGAAGGAAGAGGCGTTCTTAAATCCAAGAAGACAATATGTTATGAGCTCTTCAGAGATATAGAAAGGGAGCCTCCCTTGCTTATCGAAAACAACAGACGGATTTATGTTCATGTTAATCCTGAGATTGCCGCCGTTCTCAAGGAAGAAGAACAACAATCCATAATGGACCTGGAGAAACGGATAAATTGCCGGATTATAATCATCGGCCAGAATAATCTCCACCTTGAACAATATGATATCAGTTTGTAGTATCCCGGACGGGAAATATTGTTTTTCTTTGACATTAAATTGCTGTTTTGATACTTTTTTATTCTCATTCAACAACGAATCAATGCAGAAGCGCGATGCAGCTTGAATGATGTTTTTTCCGGCCAGGGGTTAAAACCGCATTAATATAGCTAAATAAATGCAACAGACAAGGCTTAAAGAGTTATTAAATGTCAATAAAATACGCGCATAAATATATGCATCTTTTTGCGGGGATTTTCATTGTCCTTGTCCTGGCAGCTATTTCCGTCATTCAGATCCCTTTCCTCAACGCAATTGATAGATTTATATTTGACGGCACGGTAAAGTTATCCCATTCTGAAAGCACTGATGAACCCCTTATCGCGATCATTGAGATCGACGATAAAAGCCTATTCGAACTCGGGCAATGGCCATGGCCCAGGACAATAATCTCCAGGATGATTGATATCCTGGAACAAAACAATGTAAAACTTATCGGAATCAATATTCCTCTGCAATTCAAAGAATGTGACAAGGGCATCGAGGAAATCAGACTGTTTAAGGAAAAAATCCAAAATCCTCCACTTCAGATGGATGCCGATTTGAAAAAATGGATTCTTGATCATATTGACGGTATTGAACAAAACCTTGATGGCGACAGACTGCTTGTGGAGAGCATTAAAAAAAGCGGTAAAATAATTCTTCCGGTGCTTGCAGAGACAAATGATAAGACACATAGCGGCAACGAGGCCGAATTGCTGATTTTGAATTCTTCACTTACGGTCTCGTCGTTATCCGATAAAATTCTTGATAAGTTATCGGTCAATAAAATATATCCACCTTTTCCCGATGCCGCTAAAAACATTTTAGGCTTCGGACACTCTACCCTAACAATGAACAATCCGATGGCCGCCAGATTGCACCCTGTATTTTTATATTATCAAGAAACGGCTCTTCCATCTTTTCCTCTAAGAATTGCATTGGCATTTCTTGATCAGGAGCCCAAGAGTGTTATTGTATCGGAAAATCATTTAACATTGAAAGATCGAACAATACCTCTGGCGGGCGGTGAGATGATCGTCAATTATATGAAGAACAATAATGAATTCATAAGGTTTTCATTCGCCGATATTCTCAAATCGCAAAAGGAACTATCTTCTTTAAATGGAAAGATAGCCATAATCGCTTCCAGTCATCATGAAAGCCGCCGTTATAAAACGCCTTTTAATAAAATTCCTGAGACGATATTAATTGCCCGGATATTAAGCACAATTCTAAATAATAAATTTATTTCACATCCGCCTATTGTCTTAAGTATTGAGATTGCCGTCCTATGTATATTCGGATTCATTGCCGTATTTATTTTCAGTGGAATCAGTTTTGTGAAGAGACTGCTCTTTACCATTTCCGGAACCGTCTTGCTGCTTGCAGCCGGAGTTGTTTTGATTCCTTTAATGGGTGTATGGTTTAATCCGGCCTACTGTATTTTATGCCTCATCTTTGTATTTTTATTTTTCACCATTAAAGATTATTTTTTAAAAGGCAGCAAGGAATTCATCGATACAAACCGTATGCTTGGACTGGCGTTTCAGCAAAATGGATCACTTGAACAGGCATTTGAAAAATTTCGCCATCTGCCAATCAATACTGACACAAAGAACCTGCTTTTAGATCTTGGCCTATTATATGAAAAAAAATTAAATTTCAACAAGGCCCTGGAAGTTTATGAATATATAAGGAAAAAAGGCGAATTTAAAGATGTCGCAGATCGAATAAAAAAACTCAAACCGCCATCCGGAACATTTGATAATTATGGAGATACCAAACATGGCAAAACTGACGATTATCCTGATACTGAGACTTCTGAAAGGTCGAATGTCGGCAGATATAAAATACTTGGCGAACTCGGGAAAGGTTCCATGGGCATCGTTTACAAGGCACAGGATCCAAAAATCAACAGGTTAGTGGCTATTAAAACCATCCGTTTTTCAGACGAATTTGATGATGATATTATTACTGAGATTAAAGAAAGATTTTTCAGGGAAGCCGAGATAGCCGGAAAACTCTCACATCCTTCCATTGTAACAATCCATGATGTAGGGGATGATCAGGACCTTACCTATATGGCAATGGAATACCTTGAGGGTGAAGACCTCGACAAATTCATTAAAAAAGACAACCTGCTGCCTTTCAAAAAAGTGCTTGAAGTTGTCAATAAAATAGCGGAGGCCCTTGATTTTGCACACAAGGCCGAAGTGATACACAGGGATATCAAACCTGCCAATGTCATGCTCTTGAAAAACGGACAGATAAAAGTAACGGACTTCGGCATAGCAAAAGCAATTTCTTCATCAAGGACAAAAACCGGTGTAATCCTTGGCACACCCAATTATATGTCACCTGAACAAATAATGGGCCAGAAAATAGACGCAAGATCAGATATCTTCTCTCTTGGTGTCCTGTTCTATCAGCTTATCACCGGTGAATTGCCGTTTCACGGTGAAAATCTGAGCGGTCTGCTTTATCAGATCACACAGGTCAAGCACCCTTCACCAAGAAAATATAATCCCAGAATCCCCAGGATATGTGAACAGATAATTGATAAAGCCTTGTCAAAAAACCCGGAAAAACGTTTCAGAACGGCTGAGGACATGGCTAAGGTCATTAAGCTTCTGATCTCAAGGATTGAGCAGTTACGAAAAAGCAGGGACGGTGAAAAATAATTTAATATGTGCATAGCCATTTATGCATCATGATCGGAGATGATTTGGAAGTAAAAACCTCAGGAATATCCGATGTCGGCTTAAAAAGAGAAGGGAATGAAGACTCTTTTCTGGTTGATGACTCTTTGGGCCTTTACGTTGTATGTGACGGAATGGGCGGTCACCTGGCTGGTGAAGTGGCAAGCCAGATTTCCGTTGAGATTATCAGAAAGACCTTCCGAAAATGGGTTGAGGAGGGCGCCGGCATTGATGAAATCTACGGGAAACCGGATTATTCTCTTTCCATCGAGGGCAATTATCTGCTGGGATGCATTCGACTCGCCAACCATGTTGTTTATGAAATGGCAACGGAAAATAAACAATATCATGGAATGGGAACGACGGTTGTAATCGTTCTTGTAACTCATGATTTGATTATTACGGCGAATGTAGGAGATAGTCGCATCTATCTGATAAGGGATAGCATGGTTGAAGGATTATCCAAAGACCACACGATTGTCGCAGAACAGGTTGAGATGGGAATGATGACAGAAGAAGAAGCCGCCACATCCCCCATGAAACATATTTTAACAAGAAATATCGGATCATCAGAATATGTTGTACCTGATATCTTTGAAATAGAACCAGCGAACAATGACAGGTTTATTTTATGCTCCGACGGCCTTACCGATCTTGTCAATGAAGATGAGATCCTGGAAATGACGGAAGAGGAAGACACCCCGGAGAACCTCTGTAAACGATTAATCGATGTTGTTTTGGATCGAGGGGCTCATGACAATACCACCATAATTTCGATTTTCTTATCTGATATTCGTACAAGAAAAGAAGGCATTTTTAGAAAAACCGGTTTTTTATTCGCGGACTTTTTTAACAGGGTTCAGAAAACAATAAAAAATATTATTCCATAGCCCTATTTATTGTTGCTATTTCACATAATATTTGAATAATATGAAATCAAAATTTTTCCAGGGGGAAAACTATGGCCAGGCTAATCTTGATGTTTAATAAACAGGTAATAAAAGAATACCCTCTTTTAAAGGAAAGCATCACAGTCGGTCGTAATGATGACAATACCATCAGTGTGGATAATCTTGCCGTATCAGGCTATCATGCAAGAATAGACAAGGCGGGCGATGATTATATTCTTACCGATCTGCAAAGCACCAATGGCACCTTTGTAAACGATAAAAAAATCGTCTCGCATAAACTCTCACACGGCGATAATGTCATAATCGGTAAGCATATCCTGCTTTTTGTAGGGACGGAAAAAGATAAAAGCCAGATGGAAGGGCAGAAAATGGACATGGACAAGACCATGATGCTCGACACGGCAAAACAGAAAGAACTCCTGGCAAAGCAGAAAGGCGCCATTGCGGCGGCCAAGGGCGGTGAAAAGGTCGGTGTTGCAAGCTTTATTGACAGCTCAGGGCTTGGCGAGGTGGAACTTAAGAAAAAGCTTATAAAGATAGGAAAAGCTGATACCTCTGAAATAAAGCTTTCGGGAATGCTCATGCCGGCAACCGCGGCCACAATAAGCCGAAGACCTAATGGTTACATGATATCCTTTGCAGGCGGTCTTACTAAATTGAGAGTGAACGGACAGGTGATAAAGGAGAATATTCAGCTCAAGGATTTTGATACGATCGAGCTTGGCTCATATAAATTTCAATTTTTTCAGAGGGAAACAAGTGAAAAATAATCTTTTTCCTTTTTAAGAAACAATCGTTTTCAATTAGCGAAAATTCCTAAGTGTTAAATGAAGTATTGAGGCCTTTTATGAAGGCCTCATTTTTATTCTGATGTTTCATGCCTGTATTTTTTCTTAATTTGAGTAAGTCTCTCTTCTATCTGATCCATTGTGAATCTCTTACCGCAAACCGTACACTGATATATCTCATTCACCAGACTGTCATATATCAGATCGTCTGAAAAATTAATGCCATGGAATCTGAGGCCGAAATTGGAGACCCTTAAAAAATCTTTACACTCACAGGCATCACAGGAAAAAAATTCTTGGATGTACTCCATTTGATGCTCCTTTTATTATTACCCACACAGATACTTATTAAAGGTCTTTGTTTGTATCCTGTCTTTGTATTTTTTTCAATGTTTTTTTAAAATTGGGATTCATATATAAATAAACGGGACAAGGTTCTTTCTTATTCTTACTGCCTCCAGAAGACCTGTTGTTCCGGTCATCATATTATCTCCAAATGGGGCGCCCAGTCTTATCGGAAGCTTTGAACCCAAAATAATCCGCCGTTTTGGTCCGGTTGCCAGTATCATCTCGATAGACTCGAACCCCAGTCTTTTACGCATATAGGCCCCATGCCCTCCCTCAGCCAGTATTTTTTTATGCTCCAGTCTTCCTTCGGCAAGTTCAATGATCAACTCTTCCAGTTTTATCAAGCTTATATCCCTTGTGTGATATTCAAAAAAACCACATATCTCATCCCCTTCAAGTGCCGCCCCGACCGTATGGGAAGTAGCTATATCAAGCACTATTTTTCGCTCCGTGTTCGAACCCTCCATGTCAAGCGACGTCCCGAGTATGGCGGCCATTCCGCTGTCCATGACATATATTTCATCCGCAGGTATCTTTTTAGTGTCTTTAGCGATTGACTTCAGTCTATTCATGGCATCGGGTATTTCGTCATCCCGATAAAGAAGTGAATATGCATAAGGAAATTTTTCAAGGTTTTGTCTGAATACATTATGACGGAAATCCAGATGGGACAATCCTCTCGGAGGAACTCCATGATCCTGAGCGCAAATTGCCGCGACATCGAACTGAAATGGAAAACCAAGACCATCGACAATGCCTTTAATCCGCCCCAGATCAACATCGCTGATTTCCAGATGGGAATATGAATTGTTTTCAATAAAATCCGGTGCATCATTATCATCTATAACTTTAATGTCTGAAGATAATATCTTATCAATATCATGACTGAGAGTAGCAGAGGCTGACCTTGTCATAATAACCTTATTGACCTTTGCCCTTTTTTTTAAAACCTCTGAAAGGTTACCCCCTCCCATCTCGCATCCTGTTAAGAGAAGATCGCCTGGAGTACTGTTTATCCTTTCGGCGATTTCAATAACCGGCGACCGGGCAACGGACTTAAAATGGCTTCCTGATTCTGAATCATAACAGAGCAAATCCATTGTTCCGGCGCCGATATCGATCATAAGAAACCTGGCCATTATTAATCCTCCTTACAGTTTATTTCCTGTTCATCAGACTCGCTGCGCATCCGGCGCCAAAACCATTATCAATGTTCACTACCGTTACGCCCGATGCGCATGAGTTGAGCATTGCAAGCAATGCGGATATTCCCTTAAAACTCGCTCCATAACCCACGCTGGTCGGCACGGCGATAACCGGTTTATCTACAAGACCTCCCACAACGCTCGGAAGGGCGCCTTCCATTCCAGCAACGACAATAATAATCGAGGCTTTTATCATCTTGTCCCTGTGTGCCATTAATCTGTGAAGCCCGGAAACCCCAACATCGTAAACAGTCTCTATCTCATTTCCCATAAAACGCGCTGTTATCGCTGCCTCTTCAGCAACCGGAATATCCGATGTACCGGCGCAGATAACAAGTATTGTACCTCTGCCTGAAATCCTGGCAGGACATGGTTCCAGAATCATCAACCCTGCCCTTTTGTGATAAATGCAATCAGGAAATACCTTTAAAACCTTTTCAGCCTTATCAGGAGAAATTCGGGTAATCATTATATTTTCCTGTTTCCCAGCCATCCGGTTCATTATTGCTATGATATCATCCGCTTCCTTGCCTTCACCGAATATCACTTCAGAATGGCCTCGCCTGAGATTCCTGTGATGATCAATGCAGGCAAACCCGATATCCTCATAAGGGAGATATCTCAGCGTCGTAACAGCATCATCAACGCTTATATCTCCAAGACTTAACCTTTCAAGAAGCCTTCTGATATTCTCTTCATTCATCTTACACCTTTTTCTCATTTAATTCTAAATCTGTTATCTCTAACACTAAACTCCATGGCGCCTGCACCATGTCTCCCCTTCGCTTACAGAAACCCCTTCTCTTTCAAGACCGTCATGGATCTCTGCCCGATATTCGTGACAATACTCAGGGCCTTTGAAAGGTGCAGTGCGGCCTCCTGACTGACTCCCGAGTTGATCATAAGCAGTGTCTTTTCAAAATGTGGATCGATTTCGCCCCATATAGGATCACCTGAAACGGATTCCGCGAGTCTTGCCTCCTGGCTGATCATCTGCACCAATAGACTAATAACCTTTTCTCCGCTTTTCCGGTCAAAATCGGGAACTCCGGACAGCATCCCAATAGCATTGGATACCCATATTATTCCTGATTTTATCTTTTCACTCTGAGAAAAAGATAAAATCGCTTTTCGAATTTCCATCCTTTAATCACCTCCCTTTTTATTTCGAATTCTAAACGAGGATATTTTGTCCATCCAGACGTCAACCGAATCTCTATAATTTTTACACGGCGTGATGTCATATGCAACCTTTTAACCTGAAGATATCACCATGAAAATTGACAATTTACACATTTTAATATTAAATACTACAATTTCATTAAAATGTTAACCATTAGAAGCAGGTTTTAAGGCTGAAAAAATATGAATCTAAAGATTATAAACCAATCTAACATATAAGGCCGTTTTCAATGTTAAATGCAGCAATACCCATTACGGTTATTGAACCTAAAAAAGGCTGGATTCCGGTCGATTTGAGGGAAATCTGGAATTACCGGGAACTCCTGTATTTTTTAACCAAAAGGGATATCAAGGTCAGATACAAACAGACGGTTCTTGGAGGACTGTGGGCAATTATTCAGCCATTAGTCACGATGGTTGTCTTTACATTCTTTTTCGGCAGGCTTGGAAACATCCCTTCGGACGGCATGCCCTACCCTATTTTTGTTTACGCGGCATTATTACCGTGGACATATTTCGCCAATGCCGTATCGGCTTCAGGCAACAGCCTTGTGGGGAGCGCGAACCTTATTACAAAGATTTATTTTCCGAGGCTGATAGTTCCGGTATCAGCAGCGCTTGGAGGACTTCTTGATTTTTTTATTGCCATGTTCATTCTTTGCGGTCTTATCATTTATTACAAAGTCATCCTTGGATTAGGAATTCTTCTTTTCCCTTTTCTTGTGTGCCTTACATTTCTGTGCGCCGTAGGAGTCGGACTGTGGCTGTCTGCCCTGAATGTGCAGTATCGCGATATAAGATACGTAATCCCTTTTCTGATTCAGATATGGATGTTTATATCTCCCGTGATCTACCCTGTCAGCATGGCAAAGGGCAAATACCTGTGGCTGCTTCTCGCAAACCCCATGAGCGGCGTTATTCATGCCTTCAGGGCGAGTATTCTTAATCACCAGCCGATCAACTGGGAGATGCTCGCGCTTTCGACGATCCTGATTATCCTGATACTGGTGAGCGGGCTTTTTTATTTCAGGCGTATGGAGAAGGTGTTCGCGGATGTGGTCTGAAGCAGCAGGTTTGGAAAAGAAAGCATGAAGTTTTACCCATGGGAAGGTATTAACATAGAAATGGATAATTCTTAAAAGTGGATTGTATCTATCCGTTAGTCGATCCCATTATGATTTTCATAATTGTTATAGGTGCATTAAACTAAAATGTAATCCAAAGGGCGGAAGCGTGTCCAAACGGTTTCAATAAACCTTACCTTTTTCACGTTATAGTTTTGAATAAAACCAACCCTCCGGTTGTTGGGCTATCTTTTCTTTGACATCACTGGAATGATGCCATATTATGATATCATTATGAGGTCATAAAGTGATTCTAAGCAAGGAGGTTCTTATGAAAGCCGTCACAATAAGAGGTGTTGATCAAGAAGTGGCCAAAAAACTCAAATCGACTGCTGCAAAGCAAGGTAAAAGCATTAATCAGGTGGCTTTGGAGTGTATTAAAAAAAATCTCGGTCTTGAAAAAAGGAAAAAATATTCATGTGAATACAATGATCTGGATGATCTATTCGGGACCTGGAGCAAGGATGAATTCAACAGGATTCATAATAAAATTGATCGGGAACGTGGTATTGATCCGGAACTTTGGAAATGAAAAAAGTGCTTATTGACACCAATATTTATTCTTTCGCCATGGCCGGTGATCCTCAAATCACTGGCGAATTAAGAAAAATCGACCTGATCGGTATTTCAGCGATAAGTATCGGCGAACTTTTTTCAGGTTTTAAAGGGGGTGCCCGCGAAAATGAAAACAAGAATGAACTTTATTTTTTCCTGGATTCTCCAAGGGTGATTGTTCATTTTATTGATGTGGAAACAGCTGATTTTTATGCCACCATACTTGCTAATTTAAAAAAGGCCGGCACGCCCATTCCCACAAACGATATATGGATCGCTGCTGTCGCTTTTCAGCATGGTTATAAGCTGCTTTCAAAAGATGTACATTTTAAATACGTACCGGGGCTTATTATATATTAGAAAATCGAATTTTTTTTTCAATCCCAATATCCTTATTAGAACATTATAAATGAATAAAATAAATGCATTGGATACAGGTATCTGGACAGCAGAGAACAAAGAGTGAAGGTCAGATGAATACGTTATAGGATACGTTATATTAGTTTTATTTGTTTCATTCGTTTCATTGGTTAAAAACAAAATAGGCATCGTGTACGATTCGACCAGCAAAATCAGTTAAACAAATATTACCAATAAAACCCGGGAACCAATATGTCCACTATTAAACGATTTGAAGATCTGGAATGTTGGCAGGAAGCAAGAAAGCTCGTTCAACTTATCTATAAACTGTCAAAAAAGGAATTTTTCTCAAAAGACTTCAAATTGGTCAGCCAGGTTACAGATAGTGCAGTATCATCAATGGCAAATATCGCAGAAGGATTTCATAGAAATAGTAACAAAGATTTTATGAGGTTTCTTGATTATTCGAGATCATCTGTTGCTGAAACATTAAGTCATTCATATGTCGCTTTAGATCAGAGATATATGACTGAGGATGAGATACATGAAGTTAGGGAACAAGCGGATGTGGTGTGGAAAAAGGTAAACAATTTAATTTCATATTTAAATCGGTCCAAAAAGCCAGTCTGATTTGTTGGATTGGTTTTATCTGTTTTGTTTGTTAAATTCAACTTCAACTCGGTGGGTTATTCAAGTAAAGTAAGCAAATCGATATGAACAATCGATAGTGGAAAATCAATTTGAACCAATAAATTAATCGAATTCAACCTGTTAAACTAATCAAACCAATTAAACCAATCAAACCCTTATTATGTCCGACACAGTAATTAAAGTCGAAAACCTATCCAAGAAATACCGTATCGGCTCCGGCGACACTGGTTACAGGACCTTCCGCGAAACCCTGGTTGATTCTGTAAAAGCGCCTTTTCAGGGAATTGCCAGGCTTCTCAATCTGACCTCTGACCTGCAATCTCAGGCCTCCGAGACCTTCTGGGCCTTAAAAGATGTCTCCTTTGAAGTAAAACAGGGAGAAGTCGTCGGCATCATCGGCAGGAATGGCGCGGGCAAAAGCACACTGCTTAAAATATTATCCAAGATTACCGAACCTACGGAAGGAAGAGTTGAGCTTCGAGGCCGGATTGGGTCCCTCCTTGAGGTAGGCACAGGTTTTCACCCGGAACTGACAGGCCATGAAAACGTATATCTCTACGGCGCTATCCTTGGAATGGACAGATGGGAAATAACACGGAAGTTCGATGAGATAGTCGCCTTTGCGGAAATGGAAAAATTCATCAACACCCCGGTAAAGCATTATTCCAGCGGCATGTATATGCGCCTCGCCTTTGCAGTCGCCGCTCATCTGGAAACTGAAATACTTCTTGTGGACGAAGTCCTTGCGGTAGGGGATGCGGCTTTTCAAAAAAAATGCCTGGGGAAAATGGATGATGTGGCAAAAGAGGGCCGGACAGTGCTTTTTGTAAGCCATAATATGGTAGTAATAACAGCCCTTTGTGTTAGTGCTATATTGCTTGATTATGGCAAGATCTTTCACCAGGGGGCATCAAGATCGGTCGTACAAAAATACATGAACGAAATCCATGAAACGTCATCACTGACCATCTTGGCAGAAAGGCGGGATCGCAAAGGAGATGGTTCTATCAGGATCGTGAGCTTACGCTTTGGAACTGAAAGTCAGCCAACATGTGGTTATTTGGTGACAGGAGAAGATGGTCTACTGGAAATGAGCTATGAGTGTCAAAAAGGCAAAAGCTTCCGAAACGTCGAAATTGCAATGGGAATAAGAAAGCAGGATCAAACCCCGATGCTCTATCTGGGAACGAAAATCGTTCATCAAGATATCGATTTCGTCAATGGCTTGAGATCTTCAGTATGCAAGGTTAAGAAATTGCCTTTGGAGCCAGGGCGTTATTCAATCAACGCTGAGATCAAACAAAATGGGATCATTGTTGATTACATTCAATCCGCAGCTTTCGTTGATGTGACAGATGGAGATTACTACGGAACGGGGACAATTTGGCTATACGGTGGTTTCCTTTGTGATTATTCATGGAAGCATCTGGAGGGAGAATAATTGATCCTCCTCGGCGATTGGGCACCTGGAGAAAAGAAAGCGATCGTTCCATGGAACGTTGACGAAATACTTTTGGCAAACCTTGAGGGACCGATTTTACCAAGCCAGCATGGTCTTACACCCTCAGAGAAGGCAGGACCTGTTCTTTTTTCAACACAACTTCCTTCCTCGACCAATCATTTTATCTTCACACTTGCCAATAACCATCTCATGGATTATGGACTTGAAGGATTCGAAGCCACCCAAACCGCTCTCCAAAAAAATGGGTTCATTGCAATGGGAGCAGGACTGAACCTTGCCGATGCCCGCAACCCCGCTATCATCACTGAAAAAGGGGAAAAAATAGCAATTATCTCATGCTGCGATCCACAATTCGGCATCGCCGGACTTTATAAACCCGGCGTAGCGGGTATTGGCCCATGGATTTACTCTACGATAAGACAATTGTTGTCTAAAGTTGATGCAATCATTGTATCTGTCCATATGGCGATAGAAGACTCACCATGGCCCAATCCACGAGTTCAAGAGATTTACCGCTCCTTTATTGAAGCGGGCGCCTCTATCGTTCATGGCCATCATAGCCACATTCCTCAAGGTTTTGAGAGGTATTACACGGGCCTTATATTTTACGGAATGGGGAATTTCTTGGTGGACCCCCTGAACTGGCGCAGCACCCCGAATGCCCTCTGGTCCTTTGGCGCAAAAATCCACTTCGAAACAAATCCGCCTGATCTTCACCTTTTAACGTTCAATATAAAGGATCGGGACGATACAATATCTGTTCATCAAAATGATAGGACTGATGCTGACTGCGCAAAACATTTAAAATACCTTGATGCATGCAACGGTCCGCTTAAGGACCCGGTACTTTTAGAGGCATTGTGGCATGAAACAGCTCTGCGCGCTTTTTGGCATTACGGGGCGGATTACATGGGATTTCATGGCATTTCAGGGAAAAACGCTAAAACTTTCAGAAATCGGATGGCAGACGTGACAAGACCATTGAGACAATTGCTTATAAAACGTGTCGCAGTTACCGACAAGCTGTTATCAAAAAAAAATCTGATGCTTTGGCACCTAATGACCGTATGTGAAAGTCATCGTGATATGCTGGCTACAGCGCTCGGGATACTTGCGGGAGAAATCCCTGATATGCGCAATAAAGAGACAAGACAACTCGCAGATGAAATGATGCCCTGGTCTGTTATTGGAACATAAGATGCAGCTTTATGAAACCGATTGGTTGTCTTCAAAACCAGTATTTTACAATGACCTTACCGGGAAGGTAAGTTACAATGTCAATGATGTGATTGACTACACTAACCTGGAATTTGATCCTGAAGGTCTCAATAACTATTTAGACTTTGGTTATTCTGTCTTCGAACAGACTCCGGTCAAGCATGTAAAATTCTTGCGGCATTCGTCTCGGCTCATGGTCAATGATAATGGCCGTATAGAAATCGAATGCCTTGACGATCCCTTGGAAAAATGGATCGGCAAAACGTCTCATGAACATGATATATTACAATTGTTGTCAACTACGGTTCGGTGCTGGGAGAAGTCGGTGGAGGGTGAGATAATCCTTCCTACAAGCGGTGGTTATGATTCACGATTACTAAATTTCTTCATTGACGACAAGTCTCGAATACGTTCGTTCACATACGGATTATCAGACAACCAGGCTGAATCTTTTGAAGTCGTATATGCCAGGAAACTCTCTGAGATACTAGGCACCCGATGGGAACAAATTGAATTGGGAGACTTTCACAGTTATTTTTCTGAATGGGACCGAATATTTGGGATTTCCACCCATGCACATGGCATGTATCATATCGAATTTTACGGTAAAATACTTCCAAGACTGGATGGTGGTAATGCATTTTTAAGTGGGATTTTTGGTGATGTGTGGGCAGGTAACGTTACACAAAAACGACTCCAATCACCCGGTGATCTGATCTTGCTGGGGTATACACATGGCTTGAATGCTGATTCAACAAAATCCATGTTGCCCTCTGATCGTCCGATTCGCGAACATTTCTGGGATAAGATACGTTCGACTATCAATGATCAGGTGGTACAGACTACGACGTTAATCCGATTAAAAATGATCCTCATCTCTTACCTTCTGAGCGTACCGATACACTTCGGTTTTAAGCCATGGTCTCCATTTCTTGATGAATCCATCGCTTTGGGCATGGCCACGCTAACACCTGAAAGGCGCAACAATAGGATCTGGCAAAAAGAATTTTTTCAAAAGTGCGGTCTTGATATGGAGTCCATGAACCTCCCCGTATCCTATGAAAACACCCTCAATCACCAGGCATTACGTAAGATTCCGGTACTCCCGTTGGATTCCAATCTCCTCCGAGAGGTTATCGATCAAAATTATATTGAATGGATTAACAGGGTTCTGTCGGCACCTTCTTGTACACTTCGTGAAATGGCGTTGAACAAATTACTTCGTGTCCGTAAAATAGGGGGCGCATTGAAAAGGCTGGGGGTGGCTGTTGGAAAAGAGAGACGTTTGGCCTATAGCGCGTACTTGGTTCTAATGCCTATTCAGAACCTCCTAAAGAGGCGAAATAAAACATAACCATTATAATCCTATAGCTTTTGGGACAACCACACTTATGAAGTGGCTTATTATTAACACCGATTATCCAGACTTTATCAGATGGCTTTATAACACTCATCCTGGGCTGGAAAACCAATCTTATGAGAAGCAGAAGGACGTGCGGTTTGGAACTTTTTTTGGGACGGCCGATTTCTACTCTTCCAACCTCATAGAATTGGGGATCGAGGCTTGGGACGTCATTGCGAATATAGAACCTATGCAGAGAAGCTGGGCGAAAGAAAACGACATAGTCTGCCAACGCCCTCGACGGTCTATAGGCTTTTCAAGAGGATTCATGCCATACCTTGCACGAGATAACAGGGCCTATCTTCTTGCCATCTTGGAGGCACAAATCAGGTTCTATCGGCCTGATGTGATATATTCCATGGCTATTGAATTCATAGGAAGCGATTTTTTAAGAAAGGTAAGGCCTTATTATCGCCTGGCTATTGGACAACACGCGGCACCCCATCCGAATCATGACATCAAAGCGTACGATTTAATGCTTTCTTCCCTCCCCAATTTTGTGGATGCTTATCGCAATGGAGGAATGAAAAGTGAATTTTTTCGTCTCGGATTTGAACCCAGAATTCTAAACCACCTTTCTCCCGAAGAAAAGCGATCAGACATCGTTTTTATCGGAGGTGTTGGGGGCCCTCATCAAGGAAGCAGCGCTTTGATAGAATTTTTATGTCAGAGATTCAATATCGCGTTATGGGGTTACGAGAAGGAAAAATTGTCGAAAACTTCTTCAATTAAAAAGGCATATAAGGGACCCATCTGGGGAATCGAAATGTATCAGGCGCTTCAAAACGGAAAGATCGGTTTCAACCGCCATATCGGGGTAGCCAGAGATTACGCAAACAATATGCGCTTATATGAGGTCACAGGAGTCGGAACGCTTTTGCTTACGGACTATAAAAAAAATCTTGCCAAGATATTCCAACCAGGTAAAGAATGCTTGGCGTACAAAGATGATCGGGAATGTCTGTCTCTGGCTGAGTATTACATGACTCACCACAAAGAACGTGAAGACATCGCTCAAGCGGGTCACGCGCGCACCCTGGCTGAACACACGTGGCGACATCGAATGGAGGAGCTTCTTGGAATTATTAAAAAACACATCTGACAATCCCCAGAAACGAAGAAGCCCAATTCGGAACATGCCCTATGTAGACTGTGCTTCTTTCGTGATTTCCTGTTTTTTTTAACTAGTTGGATTATGAGATCAGCCCTACCAGAAGCGTGGGATCATACTGCAAAAGTTCTTGGGCAAATCCCAATACTGGGGGAAAGGGTCAGGTACGCTGCGGCCCTCAAGCCGTTACTCGGTTTACCCAAAACGGCAAAGATCCTGGAAGTTGGATGCGGTGCGGGGAGGTTGCTTCGGACCTTGGATGCGTTGGGGTATCATTGTCTTGTAGGAACGGAAATCAGTCTGTCGCGTTTAAAGGAAGTGATGCGCTCCGGCCCATCACCCGCCCGGCTTGTTTGCAGCGACAAGATACCCTTTGCTTCATCTTTATTTGATGCCGTGGTCAGCGCTGCTGTGATTGAACACGTGAGGTTCCCAGACATCTGGTTATCGGAATTGGCCCGAGTGACAAGTCCAGAAGGCCTGGTTTCAATTGTGACCGATACTTACATGTGGCGCTGGCTGAAGGAGTTAGGTTTATACCACTCCAAACAACCGTTGGATGAGACTATATGGCCGTGGACGCTCATCGATTGGGCCAAAAAAGCCGGTTTGGAATTGACGGCCTGTGGAGGCTTTATAAATGCACCTGACCAACGAGGATATTTTTTTAAAAAATTGCTCAGCTTCCTTCCGGGCAGTGGGCGGGTGCTGAGTTGGCTCAACAGGACCGACAGTTCCTTACCTCCTCTTGATGAGATTGGAGCCATTCTGGAGCAAGTGAAGTCCTTCCCAATGGGAACACAACTGGACCGTTTATCCTGTATTTGGTCCTATGAATGCTATTATTGGTTCCGAAAACGGTGATGAGGATATTTAAAAAAATCAATCCCATAACTATAGGGAGGGTTGCCATATCAACCTGGCCATTTTTGAGATTTCTTCGTTGGGCCTCTCTGAGAAGGATATCGCCCATCAGCCGGTCCTTCGGTCTTGACCGCGGTACATCCATCGATCGTTATTACATCCGGTCATTTCTCGCCGAACATGCTTCAGATATACAAGGACATGTGTTGGAGGTGGGGGATCCCTTTTACACTCAAAGCCTTGGAGGCAACCGGGTAAACCGCTCCGACGTGTTGCATGTACGGCCCGACAACCCCCGCGCCACCATGGTCGGGAACCTTGCCACCGGGGAAGGCATTCCTGAGGCCGCATTTGATTGTATGATCATCACCCAAACCTATCAAATGATCTATGATGTCGCATCGGCGGTCTTTTGGACTTATTCGGCTTTAAAGCCCTCCGGCATCCTGCTGGCAACCCTTCCAGGCATCAGCCAGATCAGCCGATACGACATGGACCGGTGGGGCGACTACTGGCGTTTTACGGATACATCGGCCCGCCGTCTGTTCTACGATGTCTTCGGAGAAGAGAACGTCACTATTGAAACCTACGGCAATGTATTAACGGCAATTGCATTCTTGCACGGCCTCTCGGCAAAGGAACTCCGGAAAAAGGAGCTTTCCTACCACGACCCGGACTATCAGTTGCTCATTACGGTCAGGGCCGTAAAAGCCAGGACTGCACCATGAGAATCCCCTCTTTGACGAGATTCAACAGGGTCGGCAAATGGCTGATGAGGATGACCTCGCAAAAGGCACTTATCCTTCTTTATCACCGCATCGCAGAAAGAGAGACGGACCCCCAGCTTTTGGCGGTCTCCCCTTCCCACTTTGAAGATCGCTGGCTGTCAGGAGTGAACGTGTCATGTGATACCTCCAGGGGTCAAAGCTGGAAACTCAAAATTCGTGATTTGGATGCTCATTGAAAAAGTCCATTTTAAGCTGTATCCCTTCATTTATATTCTCATAATTTAAATCAATATGAATTTCAACAAAATATCTCACACAAAACCCCGGATTTCACAAAGCGAAATCACCACAGAAGAAATGAGCTGTACGTATTGGAATCCAGGCGTCAGCCTTTTAGAAAACCCTGATACGGATAACTTCCGCATATTGCAGAGAAGTCACGGTCAAAGAGCCTAAGCGAAGAGGGTTTTGTGGAGATATGCGAACCCGAGATTCAAGAGCGCTGAATCATCCTCCATCACCTCGATTCGGGTCGGGTTTTCAATCCTGTAGGTTTCCAGGAACCCAGTCTTGAAGACAAATTCTCTGAAAAGATCGACGTTGTAGCAGGCCACCAGGACTTTCTGCTGTTGCCGCTCGTTGAGGGGGACGCTGCGGTCCCTTTTGGGATGAAACAGGAGTGTCAGCATCCTGTCGTTCATGTCCATATAAGGCCCGAGTCCCTGCTCTTCCTGCCAGGCGGCGACGGTCTGAACCTTTTTTTCCTTTATCCCCTGACAGTCCGGCGTATCCATCAGGTGAAAAAATGCCTTCGG
>ADZX01000356.1_pt1 | contig 19746 bp, 46 predicted proteins | sample 349688 | NCBI WGS metagenome assembly ADZX01 (sample SAMN00713648, study PRJNA49615) | sediment metagenome | isolation source: Carrizo shallow lake | place: Spain: near Madrid | collected 2007-02-15 | depth 25 m m | reverse complement strand
AGGATTCGCAATAATCGAGATAAATGCGCTGATGATAAAGAGCCAGTCAAGGCCATGTAAAAATGTGAACCGTCTCAGTGTTTTGATTCTGCATATTGATATGCTTATCCACAGAAACAGAAGCAGATCATCCCACTGAACATCTTATACCCATCTGTAGACAACTTAGTAAGTTTATTACAGTCTCTAATGATTTTATGAGTATTCACGGGGATATCTCCCGCGAAATCTTATGCAACTATAAGATTAACATGAAATTAAAGTACGAAGAATCTTTCACACGCCGTTATTATGAAACCCAAGACGCTATGTTAGAATTTATTATAGTTAATTCTAAGGGAATTACTCAACTAGTATATAGAGCTGGATTCCATAACGGTAAGTTATTGAATTCTGCTTTTGATAATAAACGTTCTATATTTTTGATGGATAGTTAGTATCTGTTACTAACTTAAGGAGTAACTATGTTACAAGACGTTAATAAAGTTATGGCTTACGCCATGTATATGTTTTATGAATGGCAAGAAGCGGGAAAGATAACTTCAGTTATTCCATTTACAATGACTCCTGATGCATTTGAAGATATATCTATCCTAAAGGCTCGTGGCTTTACACCTACTAAAGATGAATTACGACAGGTATCTATCTTTATACGTGAAAAACACGGTGTTAAACCTATTAATAGTTGATATCTCTCGCGTTTTTTAATTAAAACAAGGAGTAACTAATGTTAATCGAAGTATCTGTAATAGCTTCTGATCCTTGTAACAATTCTAGCAGGCACCATTATTGTTATATTGATAAAGCTAATATTGAAGTAGCTAGAAGTTACTTCTTAGATGATTTAGCTTTTTTTAGTTTTCACTTTCGCGAAATTGAATTAAAAACGCTATCAACCACAATACCTGTAAGCAAAGCTATCAAAACACTTAAACTATATTAAGGAATATTATGAATTGGCGTAAATTCTTTATAGTTACTGTAGCTGGTGTGTCAGCTGCTATAGTAACTCATGTTCCTCATGTAGATACTACATGGGTTATTGTCTTTTTATTAATTCTTATTTATATGAATCAGGATTAAAGAGGTTATTATGCCCGTTTTTGAATTTAAAACGCAAGATGAGCGTCGTAATACTAAATGTCCTTATAATCTTAAAATAAATGACGTTGCACAGAATACTTCTGATAACGAACTTGTTACTGTGGGTTCATCTCGATGTTATCATTGTTCATATTGTGATAAAGATAATTCAACACCAGATGGTTTATCTTTAACTTGTTTACATAACGAACCACCTCAAATATTACCTGAAGATATATCTATCGCGATTTTTTAAATTTGCGATGATATAACTCATTGATATTTAGTTTGTTAAAGTTACTTTATTAAAGTAATTAGGGTAATGTAACTTATAACTGGTAGGAAACTAACATGATTACACATAGAGATATAACCACACATATTCGATATTTATTCGAAAATGATGGAACTTTCGTTGGAAATGACCACTATCAGATTCATATGATAGTTAGTCAGATAAATCCTGACAATGATCCCGATGGAATCACACTAACTATTGCGTTATCCAGACCTGGATTACTAATAGGTAAAAAGGGTGAAACTATTGATACTCTTAAAGAATCTCTATCCTTACATTTTAATATTAGATTCTTTATTAAAATAGTAGAGTTTGATCCTATCTATGATAAGAATAATAAGATATGGGATTTGAAAAGTGAAGAGATGGTATCTTCCACGATTCCAAATAATAACGTAGACATATCGAAAGTCTTATGACTTACTTTGAAGGATGTGATAAAGGTAATGTGTGTGCAACATGTGGAACTCAATGTTATGTTATTCCATTTTTAAAAAACGGGAAAGCTTTCCCAATATACATTACTAATCATACAGATCCTAATAGTGACTTTCAGAAATGTTACTTTGAAGATAATCATTATGTCTGTGTTCATAACGACATGTTTAAACAAACTGGAGATAGTCCAGATATCATAGTTGATATATCAAGGGTATTATGAAAATAATAGAATGTAGTAATGTCTATTCTTTTCCCTTGTGTCCTGCTCCAAATCCTAATAATAAGGTTGTATCAAGTACAGCTTGTGATAGTTGTTTATCTCATCTTAGCCATAACTACGATCACGTTAATAAAAGTTACCAAGTACATTGTATTTGGCCCATGACTAAAGAACAGTACTTCAAAGATTGTGGTGAGTCTGTTGTTGATATCTCCCGCGTTTTATAGTATAATGTATAAAACAAGGAGTTAACTATAGAATTACTCGACTAATTAAATTCGCTAATCTGCAGTAGTCCAACTAGAGCTATCTATTAAGTTAGATAGCTCTTTGTATTTAACGGAGGTTATAATGCCAATTGAATTCATGACATATCATAGCTTCTTTCGTGAGTATTACGAAAATGGACCTATAAACAATAGACTAAGATTTGGTCAAGCTTTCTGTAATAAGTTTAACATTACAGATAATGAATTGTTTTATCAGGAAGACGCTCATGTAGCTACGTGTCATATCTTTAAACATTACATCAGGAGGGTAAAATGAACTGGACTAGCAAACCTCCGAGTTGGATTCTTGTGATAGGTGGTATTGCCTGTATATTTACAGGTCATCCTATCATTGGAATCCTTCTGATTCTATTTGCATTTGCATAAACTTAACAAGCGAGGGCAAAATGAACGATCCATCTCAAATGATACAAATATTAACTATCTGTACAGGTATTAACTTCAGTTGTTCAGTTCTTCATTGGTTTCGTAGTAATTATAAATTCTCAATGGTTTGTGCAACAGTTGGATTATTTTGTGTCATAGTCATTGCCGGTCTTAAACATTATGGAGGTTAGCATGGCACAAACAAAAGAAAAAGCACAAATAAGACACGCTAAGATGCGTGCATCTGAAAGATATGGATTAAACTTATCAGATCATGAGTATTTTAATCTTTGCAATATCATTCGCAAAGGTGGAGCTCGGATCGTAGATAAACAATCGAATCGAGTATCTATCCATGAATTGAGTTGGAAGAACATAGACATGACAGTTGTCTATGATAAACTTAGAGGAACGATAGTTTCGTTTCTACCGAATTCTGACAGATTTGATTCTGTTGAATTCTAGGAGGTTCTATGAAATTTAAGATCTTTATCTTTTCATTAAATCTCATCATATGTTTTCTTATAATGTTATGTATTGACAACTTATATCAGGCTTTTAGATTTTGATGAGGAAGAATAACTTTAAAAAGTGAGGGTATAATGTGGAAGCGAATAAAAGTTATATTGAAGTCTTTCAAAGACTTTATCATTTCCTTGTTTCAAAATGCTACCAACAACGTGAAGAAGGCTATAACTGCTCTCGGATGGATAACTGTACCGGTCGCTTTCGTATCTATATACGTCCTGATGATGCTTCCTCAGCTCGCTGTGTTCGCAGTAATTGCCAGTTTTACTTCCGGGATAAGTGATCCTGTCTTAAAATTCCTGGCTGGAATTCTAGTATTCACCGCAATGGAATTTGTGTTGTTGACAGGAGCATGGGTAGCCGTAATAATCTTAGGCTTGCCTGAGATGTTAAGGTTTGCTTGCTTTGTAAAAGGAAGTTATGACAAGCGATTGTTTGAGGAAGAAATCAGAGAATCTGAGGGCAGTAAACTCTCAGTCAAAGAAACCTATGAAAGGCTGAAGAATCATCAGATTCCAGTGCCACAAGAATCATGAACAAAACGATAGTAAAATCCTTTGATGGATTACCATTTAGATTGCAGTTTGTTCCTAATAGAGCAGGAGCAATCTATCGTTGTCATTCTTGTGATAAAACCATTGGAGATTCTCCATTCTTAATATTGTACTTTAGATTACCTAAAGATTCTCATAGAGAAGAAGTCTTCTGTTCTAAATGTTGCAGACAGAAGATTGAAACAATATTAAGTTATCTACAGTTCATGAATGGTGAAGTAAAGGAAGTACTAGAATACTTTCCAGTCAAAGTAAAATCCAAACCCAATGACATAGACATTGGGATAACAAACAATCTTTAACGCGGAGGTAAGTATGTGGTCATTCATCAAGAGAATCGCAGGCAAGTGCTGGAACTTCGTTAAGAAGCACTTCCACAAAGCAGTTGCAGTTGTCAGTGCTGGTTTGTTAATGGTCACCATCGAAATCCTCGGTTTCGTAGCTGCTGATTATCTGCTACTGCCATTAGCAATGATATCAATCATAGGCTTAATTGGACTGGCATTCGCGTATTTCCTTGTGATATTCACGGCCATATCCATCGGTTATGAAGTTTTCAACGCATTATGGGAGAATTGCAATCTTGAAACAATTCTTGCCAAACGTCAGCTGAAGAAAGACAAGGCTGAGAACATTACAAATGTCGAAGCCGAGCCCGTTAACAAATCAACTCTCGCCACAGAATCTGCACTGGCTGCAGTCGTGGCTGGTGTCACAGCGTAAGTAATCTTATTATATGGGTGGGAAAATCCCACCCATTTATTCTACCAGAGTGAGGTAAGCTATGGGTAGAAAGATTGCATTATCGCTGACTGCTGTTGATATTGGTGTGGAGTTATTCCACATCTTTATAGATCCTTGGATTAAGAATCAAATTCGTGGTGCATTGCATATGGCATATGGTACCACAATGAAAATCAAATCCAGGAAGCGTAAGCCAGCGAAGAAACAAACTGAATATAATGATATTCCTGAGAGAGTAGAATCTCGAATCGGGAAGCTTTATATTCAACGTCATGAAGCAAGTCATCTTCATCATGATGTTTCAATCGTTGATAATAACGGAATAGAATTGTTTCGTGGAGCAGTATCCAAGGATGATATTGCAAATCTATTTCCGTTAGGAGATACTAAGCGAACATCATTTGCTCGTCAGCCTCAGCATTCCAAAGGATTGTATGGCTATAATTGGTCAGGTACAATCAAGGAAGGATATGGCAAAGGAGTGCAAACTGTTGTCTTTAAGGAAGATATAGAGATTATCAAGACTCATGTTAAGGGTGAGATAATCTTTAATATCTATAAGACTGATACCAATAAGGTTATAGTTGGTAAGTTCGCTCTTATAGATATGAAGAATAAAGATGACAAGGCTTGGATCTGTTCCAGGATGAAGAATGAAGAACCTACTATCAAGGGCAAAAATGAATTCAAACTCATATCTAACGAAAGCGGTTCCCAAACTCCCACGAAAGCTCTCGAACTTGAAAGTAAGTTGGCAAGAGAAGGCAAAGCATACACAGTCGAAGCGAAAATCGACGGTGGTGCCAACCTCATCAAGTTCGATAAAAGTGGGAACCAAATCTACTCCTGGCGTGACGGTAAAAGGGAGAAAACCATCTTTCTCCAAGATAAATTCCCGGAAATTCGTGACGACATCCACCCGGAATTTAACGGCACAGTGGCCAGAGGAGAGCTTATCTACGTTCCTAATCGCAAGATTACTCCTGGACTTGAATTCAAAGAATTTGGATTCGAGCATCCTAATCTTCTCGCAAAATTCTCACTCATCTCAAATCCGCTTCGTTCCAGGTATGAGCAGAAGATCTCGAGAGGACAATCAGCAATTGTTATTTATGACATTGCTAAGATTAAGGGAAGAAGCTGCAAGTCCCTTACGTATCGAGAAAAACGCGAGATAATGGAGGATATCGCTCATGAACATAAGCGGGTCTTCGTCCCCAAACGCTTTGATTCTGTTGAGGATGGATGGAATGAAGTCGTCGTCAAAAGAAACGGCGAAGGTCTAATCATTAAGCTATTAGATGAAGTAACTCCAGATCCTCAGTTCAATCCAGATGCTCAGGCATGGTGGAAGGTTAAGAAGACTGACGCTCATGATCTGAAAATCGTTGGATGGAAACCATTAGTACGTAAAGGAGGAAAAGTTGACAAGAATCAAATGGGTGTACTAATTGTAGAAAACGGCGAGATACACTCTGAAGTTGGTACTGGTTTTACAGAGTACCAAAGGGAATGGTTTGCAGCCAACATAGATGAAGTCCTTAAGAACGATAGTGTTATCAAGGTTAAGGCTCATCATGTGACCGATGGAGGTTCACTCCATGGCCCAGTATTCCAATCAGTACATATTGAGAAATCAGAGGGCCCGATCCTAGAGTTAGGATTGTATGAAACAGCAGACGCGTTAGATACTAACCCATATGCACTAAAAAGTGCAGCTGGTTGGAGAGCATAATGAAAACTCATGTTAAAGCTCAATGGTGGAGGCGTATTGGTCATTTCTTCATGAGATTGGGTCTTAAGAAAACTTATAGGATTAACGGCAAGTTATATCCTATTCAAGATCTTAAGATAGACAAGAATGGTGATATGACTTTTACCATTGACCTAAGTTAGAAAGTCAAGAGAGGAAGTTATATTCCTCTTTTGATTTATTAAATCAGATGGGAGTCTCTGTCGAAAGAAGCGACAGAGGGAAGGGATTTGCTATTATTACCATACATCCTTGGTCTGAGGTTCCCCAACGTTTCAAGAATGTTTCTTGTCATGGTTTTTGGGATTCTTTTAGAAGCAAAATTTTCGTTAAACCTTGTTACGATACTGATAAGAATACTATTATTCTTCTTCATGAATACTTCCATGCCATATTAAATCATCGAGGATGGAAAAATAAAAAAGAATATATTCATGATGAAAATGAATGTTGGCACGCCCTTCTATCCTTCCTCTATAAAAAAAGAGTAATAGATTTATATAAACGGATTAAAGAAAGGCTTATAATTTTCCACAAAAATGATTACTACTTTGATAAAACTTTTTGTGAAAAATATAAGACAGAGGGGAGTTAACATGCCTGTATCAGTAATGTATAACTACAAGGGTGAATTCATCCATACTGAGTTAATGGATTATATCCCCGCTTTTTCCATTGGTATGACCATAGATATCATGGATGAGCATTATGAAATTACAAAGCTCATCTATCAGCCATATCAAAGAAGATATAAAATCTTTCTGGAGAAGATATGATACAAGTTCAATGTTGTGTTTGTTATGCTATAAAACAACCAGATGGAACATTCAAAAAAATTGAGGGTGTAAACTCTAATCTTCCCTTAACATCTCACACTTACTGTGAGACTTGTGGGAAAGCAGCATTGGAGAATATGAGACCTCACAAGAGAGTTACTTTATCTAATATGGGAGGTAGATCATGGACGTAAAGAAGAGAGTGTTTAATTGCGAGAAACAGAATCTCTGTTTCGTGTCTCTTAAACCTTTGATTAAGGACAACCATACATTCCTGGATCATAGTGTAGCAGGAATTGTAGCAGTTAATAACGAGTATATCAATCCCAAACCAAAGGTTGAAGAATGAAAGAAAGATTTGCGGTAATATGCATCTTACTATTTGTATTTACCATCTTTGCAGAAAATCACGAGCTTATCAAATGTTATAAGCTTGATGAATCTGTTAAGAGTGGCGAGGTTGAATGTAACCTTTGGATTTATGAGATTGATGGTTGCGAATACATAGGACCATCAAGTTTCGTTTCAATGCAATTTCTAACTCATAAGGGTAATTGCAAATACTGTGTAGCTAGGCAAGACAGTCTGGCTAAGAGAAATAGTCCTATATTAGCTCCTACGTCAGGAGGATATTTCTCGCGTTACGGTAAATAAAATTGGAGAGGTAATTCGGTCAATCGACTGCTGGAATTCGTTCTGGACAGTGGTGAGATTGCGTAAGTCCTCTCCTTTGAATGCTGAGTCGTGGATCGTGGACCAACTAATGATCATAGTTGGAGGAGAAATCCTGAAGCGATCCATTAAAGCTACCTTGATTGAGACATTCCAATAGTGTAGTAATACACTGGTGCATAGTCGACATAATCAAGACGGTGACAAGTCCGTAACTTATATCTAGTTGGGACAATTTATATAATTAGCCTCGTGATGGAGTAAGTCCCTATGCCATCAATAAGCTAGAGGCAGGATATAAGATTAAAAAGAGTTAGGAGTGTGGGTTCTTATATCCTTTCGGCGTTGAACCACCGAAGAAAAAGAGTGAATAAAACGTTTAACCAACGTCTAAATCACAGCTAGCAAGTTGGTAACTTGTTGGAAAAGAACTATGTTCTTACCACTTAATATCTCCTTTGTATCTAACATTAACTAGGAGGAATTATGTTACACTTTCCTATCAAGTGTAGGTGTCATGCTTCCAACTGGGAGATACATCCAACGAAGATTACTTGTTTATCATGTCATTTTACAGAGCATTTTGAGAATCATGAAACAGTGGTTCAGGTATTACATCGTATGAAACATCAGGGTTGTTACTTTCTTGATAAAGATAAAGATTCACTTAAAGATGCTCCTATATTACAATTGACAGGAAATTTGTATCGATAATTTAGTCTAATATGCAAGCTTTATCATATACTTATAACCTTTTAAAAGTGAGGTCTCTAATGACAACCGCCCAGGAAAAGAAAATGGCAACAAGCATTGGCATGGCTATCTTGAAAGCCATGCAAACTCTCGATGCACATGAAGGACGCTTCATGAAAACTCAACTCAAGCTTGAGGAAGCTTTGGAAGATGGTCCCACGCATCGTAAATACGTTCATACCAAAAAGTTCTGGGCAAAGAAAGCCAAGAAGAACAAATCCAAATTTATTCCTTTCAATTCCAAATCCAAATGCCCTGCATGTCAGGCCCAGAAGAATTGGGTTGTTGCACGCAAAATCAAGACTCCTGAATTTCATTGCAGTAAGTGCGGAAATGAATGGAGTCGCCAAGAAATTATCACTTCCAAAGTTCATGAACATAAACATGAAAAGAAGATGATACATCATCACAAGTAAGTAAAATCAATGGCCGGGAGAATGTGAGGTTCTCCCGGCTATATTCAAAGGAGTGTGAGATGAAATATCTACTTATATTATTATCCCTAATCATAGTTGGTTGTTCCGATATCATGGGACCTACAACTATGGATGTGACTTTCCCTGCCTCTTATATTGAATGGGAATCCGAGTATCCACAGGACACAACCTGGTGGACGTTTACAGCCGATGGTAGAGTTTACGCAGCTTATAAGCGTAAAATAACCATGGTTAATGGAGCTCCTCCATGGATTCCACATTGCCTCGGTTATGACCAATATAATAATTGCGTCCCAAGAATAAATTCCAGTGGTGATATAATTGGCACTGACGGACGTACACATGAAGAATATTTAGAATTCTGGGCGGCTCAAATCGCAGGATTCCTTCCTATCGAGTATTATGTTGGATCATGGGGTTCTGAAGACGGAATGAGATTAACTATTGGAATTAACCGTGTAATTCCAGGTAGTTATGGTGGAATTGCTTGTGATATGAAAAACCCTACATATGTAACAAGTCAATGGGACCCAGCATATATTCAATATGATTTCTGGACTACTGATTCTCTCTTCGGTTATCACGTAGATGATGAAGGTTATCCTGTAAAATCCACTCATGGATCTCCAGAAACGGTATTTTCAGGATGGCATGGAAAGCATTTATATGATAAGACAAATCCTATCTTCAAACAGCTCTGAGTTACCTAAGAAAGTAAGATTTAAAAGCTGTTTAAGAAATGAGTTTGGATGTGCTACTTGTGATGATACAGCTTGTCATATTGCTGGCAATTACGATTTAGATGGATGGAGATATGATACCATTGTTGGATATGGTCCGATGGGTAATACCGAACGTGTCTTATTGGAAAGTGGTATCTGTCTCCACATTTTACAATGTGATTTCTATACATTAGAACCACCAGATATGGGACCACAGGCAATATTATGATGTTACATAAAGGAGATATTGTCGCCATATCTGGATGTGGTTTAAATAATACATGTAAATCCTGTCTTCATGGTTGTCATCAATATGTTGAAGGTGAGATATTACTCGCAAAAGTAATTGAAATTAAAGTATCCAGCAATGCTATTTCAAGCATGGACAAGATACTTTTCAAGCCTTTAAAAGCTGATGAAAGCTGGGATTGTTCCGTAAACTTTACAAGACGTAAATGGTGTCAACCAACTAAAATGACACCTGATAATATTATAGAGGTATTATTCTAATGTTACCATCTTCTGAACCTCTTAGTATAGGTTGGAAAGTAAAATTTAACAGACCATTTTATGGTTTGAAAGTAGGAGATGTATCTACAATAGTTGCTATAGTACCACGAAAGAGAAATTGTGGATTACTTGAATGTTCAGGTTGTATTCAATTTGAAGGAGATCGAGTTGAATGTTCTTCCACTGGTGGAAAACGTATGTTTGAGGTCTATGCTAAGACTGGTCATATAGATTTTAATATTCCTCGAAATGAAATTAATATAGTAGGAATGATATGAAAGTAACTATCTGTACATTAAAGATCGTTGAATATTATGGTTCTTACATTCCATACTGTAATCATAGAACTACGAAAGATAAAGACTCTAGTACATGTTCAAAGAATATAGGTAAGTGTCCCTATTTAAGATCTTTTAATGTAGAAGAACCTAAAGATATAACTACATTACCTGAGAATCAAAAAGAACTCAAATTAAATAATGTAGTATCTATGGAAACCTTATGATTTGGAAGGTTTTATTAATTTTATATATTTTAATAAATTTTGCGTTAACTATCTTTCTCGTAGGAGATAAAGAATTTCGATTAGGATTGCAAACATATAAGATAATATTCTCTGCTATCTTTGTATTCTTGTTAGGATTTCCATGTCTTTTAATTGTGGTTTGTCAAGAAGGTGTTATTATTCCTATGACATTTGCATATAGATACAAGAAACGTAAAAGAAAGATTGCGTTAAATAAAAGCCTTAGTAAGGAATTACCTCAAGATATTAATCTCGTGAATTTTTAAGGAATTATATGACTACACCTACTTTAAATTTATCTAGGATCATTAAATTGGGTGATAATATAAACGAGAATATTCTCAATTGTATTGTGTACAAAATGAAGGATGGTGTTTATTTTATTCCTGAAATACAATTTAAAGGGCATATTGCCCAAATTTTACAAAATGAAGATATCGTTCCACAACTAACTGGTTTCTACGCTTCTATAGATGACTATGATAAATTGCTATTAGATAAAAGAATTATAGTTGAACAATATCAACTTAAAGATCCAACAGTTCCTGACAACTTAATCGATCTGGTTTTTTAACATGCCAAGAAAAAAGAAAACTATTACTAAAGATATTGCAATTAATACAGCTGTAAGCCATGCTATTACTGAAATAAATAGGCGTGGAATAAAACCTTTTAACGCTGCATTCTCTGTAAAACCTACAGGCAGTGTTTCTATGATGGATCTAAAAGGAGTAAATCCAGATCCTGAATCCGTTCAAACTATTGTAAATAACGGATTTAAAGCAGGGGGAGAATATATTATCTTCACCGTTTTTGGAGAACCTTCAGATCATGATAATATAGTTATTATTACTTTTGATAAAGAATTTAACAGGGATGTAAGGATATCACCTTATAAAATAAAAGATGGGAAGATATGTCCTATCGGCAAAACAGAGAAAGGTTTTTCAATCTTTATGGAGGATGACGAATGACAACTATCTTTCAAGGTCTTTTAGCTATTTTCACAATAATATTCTTTGCTGCATTAACGAGTATTATAGTCGCCGTTTTCATAATGATATGTTGGAATGCTGTAATACCATTCATATTCGGATTACCAGCAATATCATGGGGAAAAGCTTGGTGTCTATCATTCCTCTGTCAATTGTTATTAAAGAGTAATGTAACAGTTAAAAATTAGATCTCTCACACTTACCTCACTAAAGGACTCTCTGGGAAACTAGAGAGTCCTTTTTCTATTTTACATGAAAACAAATATTCTTATAGAGCCAGTTACCTTAGGAGACTTAAGTCAGTATCAAAAACCTGATTGTTTATTTTGTAATAATATAGCTATTCAGGAGGCAAGATTTGGAATAGCTCATATAAGATGTTGTGATAATCTTATATGTATAAGAAGAGCTAAAGATCTTGCTATATTATTAGGTAATACATAATGGATAAATTTACAATAGGCAGTCAAGTTAAATTTGCAACTTGTAAATCAAATTATTCTGGAATTATGTGTTCAGGATGTGATAGTTGCATAGCTGATGCATATAAACTTGTTGATGAAATCCAAAGAGGTGGCTGTTGTAGATTCGTCCACGGATATGTTACATCTGTTACACATAACTTAGGTAAGAGAGGACAGACTTATGAAGTTCGAGTGAGAGGTTGGGCTCCTCATCGTAGTAAGAGTGAGGAGGATCAGGATTCCAGTTGTTGTGTAGATATTCCAGGATGCATGTTAAGACCATCCAAGAAGGAATTAACTTTTACAATGCGTGGTAGGAAACCTAAGGAAGAATCATCTATCTTTAATCCATTTAGTATTATATAAGGAGGTTATATGGTAATGTTCGTAGAACTTGTATTGGTTATAATTGCTGCGGTATTTATCGTAGTTAAATTATATCCAGTAGTTTCCGGTAAAACAATTGGAAGCACATCCAAAATCGAAGCACAGAAGAAACTGGCAGAAGCCAAAGAACAGCTCAGTGAGGAAGAACTTCTTCTCGAACTTGCTGAGATAAATAAACAAATCGAGAAGAAGAGAAAAGAGAAAGAATGAATTTTTCAGTACGAGCTATTCTTTATTCAGTAGGGTCAGTTATCCTACTGTGCCTAAGTTTCATGGTTTTCGAATCTCTCAGTGCAAAAGAAATTGCAGTAGTTCAGTATCCAACAGGCAATTTAAAATTCGTAACGACAGCAGGACCAACTCTTCAGATGTTTGGATCTGTTTCATCCTATAATAAGATGTCAACGTACGAATTCGAACTTCCAGTTCGCTTTAATGATGGTGGTCACGGTACCATCTTTGGTTCAATCAACTACGAATTGCCAGTAGATAAAGAACATCTGTATCTTCTTCATACTAAGTTCGGTTCTCAGGAAGCAATTCAGAAACAGTTGGTTGAAGTCGTAGTTAACAAATCAGTTTATATGACCGGACCCTTAATGAGTTCTAAAGAATCATATGCTGAGAAACGTACGAATCTGATTAACTATATAGAAGATCAGATTCAAAATGGGGTATATAAGACCCTTCAACGCGATGTTAAAACCAAAGATCCCATTACCGGAACTGAAAAGACAGTGACTGTAGTTGAAATCACATTAGATGATCACGGTATTCCATTACGTCAGGAACGTTCCATTCTTGGTGAATATGGAATCAAGACTTCCAACTTTGCTGTTACAAAACTACCCTATGACCAAACGGTAGAAGATCAGATCAAACAACAGCAAGAACTCACCATGAAGGTTCAGACAGCTCAGGCATCAGCAAGAGAAGCTGAACAGAGAGCAATCACAGTAGCCAAAGAGGGTGAAGCCAACGCAGCCAAAGCCAAGTGGGAACAGGAAGTCATCAAAGCTAAGATGGTAACTGAAGCCCAACAGCAATTGGAAGTGGCAACCTTAAACGCCAAAGCAGCCGAACAAACCAAACGTGAACAGGTCTTGCTAGGTGAAGGTGAATCTACACGTAAGCGTCTTGTAATGCAGGCTGACGGTGGTTTGGACCCAAAGGTTCAAGCTCTTATTAAGATCAACGAAGTCTGGGCAGCAGCTGCAGCACAGGCAGGAAACTGGGTTCCGTCCGTCATAATGGGTGGAGATGGAAAGAACTCATCGTCTGTTAACGACCTTGTAAGTCTCTTCACAGCATCAGCTGCGAAGCAAATGGGTATTGATATGACAGTATCTGGGAAGGCTCAGACTACAAAGTAAATTGTTTTGTTAATTCATGTCCATGGATCGTAGGGTATTTGGGCTTAATCGCTTAAATACCCTATTTTTATGATTATGATAGATATAGAACCAAACCCAGGTGACATTCTTGTTATATTTAACTGTGACAAGAGATGTGGATATATTGAAACATGTGCTGACGTAGCCAGAAGAGGTAATAGTAATAGTTGTACGGAAATATCTGCTAATCCAAGATTAGAAGTCAAATATCTCGGAAGAAAGAATATTGATGAAGTTATTGTAGAAGATTTCAATATAATACTATTCAAACAAATCATTCAGATTAAGAGAGATATTCTAGTTGATTACAAAGCACATAAGATTCCGGATCCAATAATAAAGCTTGATTTCTGAAGCAGGATATATTATAATATGATTATAAATGATCCTACAAACGAAATCCTTAATCTTGAGTCAGATCCCATCAGGTCGTTTCCAAGAACGACCCGAGCAAAACCATTCTATATGGTATATAGCTCGATTGGGCAAACTCCTGTCAAGATCCATTGGGATTTCGAAACCGCGATTACAGAGAGCAGCCGCCTAGCTAAAATAAATCCTGGCAGGCAGTTCTTTGTTCTTCAAGCGGTAACAATCACCGAAGCTCAAATAACTCCTGTCAAAACCGAAAGGTTGATTGATTAATTTATGTTAGAAAATAACATAAATAAAACATTTCGTGGAACTATATCCACAATTAAAAGAAAGTGTGAACTTACTGACATTTGTACCATTATAAATGAATATGATCGAAGGAATACATTAAAAACAAGATCTCCTCATGGACGATTCAAAATTGGAGATGTTGTAGAAGTAATTTGTAATGGTTATATTGTGGATACAGAAGAAGATGGGATTATACGTCGTGTTTTAATCCCTATGAAATAACATGGTGTTTGTCGTCTAGTGGTAGGACCTCAACCTGTGGAGTTGATTACCTGAGTTCAATTCTCAGCAAACACCCAGTTCTTTGACATAATTGACAAGTTTAATATCTGTGCGTGGGCCAGTCCGGTTTAGCCACCACATTTGGGATGTGGATATCTCGTAGGTTCAAATCCTACCGCACAGACATTTATATTTATAGGAGACAGAATGAAATATCTTCTTTTAATTCTAATATTCGTAGTTGGTTGTGATTTTTTTGGGAAGGAGAATCCTAAAGTATATCGTAGTTCACATACTGAAACTCCAACTGGTTGTCCACCATGTCCTTCATGTGATGAGTTTGTACCTCCCGCCGATTCAATATTAGAGATTACATTACCACCATATATGGCTGTAATGGTCGATCAAAAATACTTTAGCGTTGTTTCAGCACTACTCGACGCCGCTGTTGCTGATGAGAAAGATATAGTTCTACAAGATAATTTATGGAATTATCTTGGTAAACTTTATCCTGAAGTTAAAACAGGTGTATGGACATTATATAGAAATGGTGAAATTCTATATATAATCAGACCGGAGAATAAATGAACTTAAGAATCAGGTTCGCAAAATGTGTAAGATTCATGCTTACTCCAATTCGTAAGTACATTATACAAAGACGGATTATATTAAGACTTAAAGATGCAAGTTTTTATTTGGGACTTAAAAGATTTAAGAAAGAACTCTTATTTATTCGAAGTAAAGAAGAAGGTAAAAGGAACTTTGGTGTTTGTGTAGTTTTTAAAGATAAACAATATCCTTCTAGAGGGATTATTCTACGTTGCGGATGCTTTCATATATCTCCATATCAAAAAGCTTTAAGAGAAGCAGAGGCAATGCATGTAGATATAAAAGAACATGGTCATGTTCTTAAACCTCTAAGTATTGATTTCTCTTCTGTAGCTTCGGGAAGAGTAAATAGAAATCGCGACATGTTCCCACCTCCAGGAGTTACTAGTGCTATTGGAGTTACAGGAGTAGCTGATATATCTAATGCTAGTGAAGTACAAGCAGTAATGAATATGATAGACAACGCATATTTGAAACCAAGTGCTAGAAAAACAAATATATTAAAACCAACAACACCCAAACCAGATGTAAAACCAATACCACAAAGAACAGTTATAAAAAGACTTACTAAAACAGTAAGACGGAAGGATATATAATGGCACGAACTTTAGCATCAATACAAAGAATAGTATCTATGGATCCAATTCCTGGTGCTGATAAAATCATGCACGCTGGTGTACTAGGATGGAAATGTATTACTGCTATTGATAATGGACTTAAAATTGGGGATCTTGTAATCTATATCGAAATTGATTCAAGAGTTCCTCCTATTCCACAATTTGCATTTTTAGAAAAGCGACATTACAAAGTTAAGACAATAAAAATGCGTGGGGTTTACAGTCAGGGACTTATAATGCCTCCTAAGGATTTTCCAACTATCCTAGGATATGAAGAAGGTAAAGATGTTACAGATATTCTTGGTATCACAAAAATCGATACCTATGAACCCGGTGAATGTAGTTTTGGTAATAAAGAACAACATCCTTTAGATAGATTCTTATGTAAGTTCAAGATATACCGTAAGTTACGTCCATATATCCTTAGAAAGAAGGAAAGAGGATGGCCATCCGAGATACCCCATACCGACGAAACTCGCGTACAAGCCCTCTGGGGCACCTTACAAGGGGTTCTACAGTTAGATAAGAAGTGGTATATAACGGTGAAGGTGGATGGGCAGTCAGGGACTTACTATTATAAGAAGAGATTCTTTGGTAAGGATTTCTTCGGTATATACTCCCGCGAATTACGAAAGAAAGAGGGGGACAATTCAAACTGGGCTCAAATAGCGACTAAATACAGAATCAGAGAAGAACTTAAAAGATTCTGTGAACATCACGGAGTTAAGTCTGTTTGGATTCAAGGAGAGATAGCAGGACCCGGAATTCAAAAGAATAAAGATCACTTTACTGAAAAGAAATTCTTTATCTTCAACGTGTACGTTCCTGAAGAAAAGAAGTATGTTGGACCAGATGGAATGGTTTCATTTTGTGAATATCATAAGATGGAAATGGTTCCTTTGATTTCGCGGAAGATATCTCTTAAAGACAAAACCATAGATGACCTCGTAGAAATGTCTAAAGGTCCATCTGAATGGTCGAAAGACGACTTAAGAGAAGGTATAGTTATAAGAGAATTAGAGGATATGTCATTGAATAGAATTAGTTTCAAGATTGTAAATCCAGAGTTCCTTTTAAAATATGGATGTTAAATGTTAATTGACGATTATTATATTAAAGTAGATCTAATACCAGATTCAGATCCTGAAGCTAAACCTTATAGAGCTATTGTAATGTGTTTTCCTGTAAAAGGCAACACATACAATACCGGTATTGTTCGCAGAGCAAATAGTCCTGAAGAAGCTTTTAAAGAAGCTTTAGAATGTTGGAAGTTAAAAGGGAATACTAAATGATATTTAAATTCTTAGTCATACTTTTCTTATTTCTCATTTGGGATCAATTATATGCCATTGGAAAAATCTTGCGAAATAAAAAGTTGTAGTAAATGTGCCCATAGACTTTATTGTTTATTAGGTGCAGATTGTGTTAATGAAGATTATAAACACTTTATGTCTGATGAAGATGTAAAGATTGATGATTTGCAGTAATAGCTTAATGGTGAAGCACGTCGTTACCAACGATGAGACTATCGGTTCAAGTCCGATTTACTGCTCCAGAAAGAAGTCCTGATCTGTTCGTTTTATATAATGCTTCTGTACTTATCCACCAAATCGGGTGGTACAGTTGGTTATCTTAGAATCACACAGACAGGCAAATATTAAGTCCTGATCCGGTTGTTTTAACTATCAAAGCTCGGCCCACTGGGGGTCGCAAAAGCTGGGTATGATTAAGATTACCCGGACAGGCATAAATTTGGCCACCGATAGTGCAGAATCTGTAACATCTCTGAATTAAGCCTCTCAATGTTATAGGCAATCCTAGGAGATCAGCTTGGCACTGGCATCGACGATACGCTCGTGGATGCTCTTGGCGGAGAAACCGCCGAATACCACCGAATGAATCGCGCCGATACGGGCGCATGCCTGCATCGCCACCACGGCTTCGATGCTCATCGGCAAATAGATGATGACGCGGTCGCCCTTGGTCACGCCCAGCGATTTGAGCGCATTGGCGAACTTGCACACGCGGTGATAGAGGTCTTGGTAGGTGACTTTGGTAACGCTGCCGTCGTCCGCTTCGAAAATGATCGCGACCTTGTTCGGCTGGGTGGCAAGGTGTTTGTCCAGGCAGTTCCAGGAAACATTCAGTTCGCCGTCTTCGAACCACTTGTAGAAAGGCACGTTGCTCTCGTCGAGCACCTTGGTGAAGGGCTTCTTCCACACCACCAGATCGCGCGCCAGCTTCGCCCAGAAGCCTTCGTAATCCTTGTCCGCTTGCGCGCACAAAGCATTATAGCTATCCATGCCAGACACGTTGGCCTGGGCCTTGAACTCCGCACTGGGTTCGAACACCCGAGTTTCATTCATCACCGATTCGATATCCGCCATTTTTCCTCCTCACTGGTATTTTTACGATACGATAGAGACATGGGACTAGCGGATGATAAATCTTTTGCCACCCACTTACCACATCTGGCAATCCCATTATAGGTACTCTATATTACTTGTTCCTTACAAACCCCGGACATCCCATGACGCTTGTGCAAACCGACGCCATCATCGCAAAAACCCTGCACCTCAGCCATTTCGCCCGGCGGCTGGCGGAAAGTGCGCCTGAACTGAAGAACGGCCTCGCCGCGAAACTGGATCTGGCATGGAGCGCCGAGGAAATGCAAGCCACCCTGGCCGCCGCTGCGATTCCCGACGAAAACGCACTGAAAAAGTCCCTGCGCCAGTTGCGCAAGCAAGTCATGCTGCGCCTGATCGCGCGCGACCTGGGCGGACTCGCCGACCTGCGCGAAGTAATGGCCACCGCCTCGCTGCTTGCCGACACCACCCTGCGTTTCGCGCTCGCGCGGATCGACGGCTGGCTGCGCGCGCAATACGGCGCGCCGCTCGGCGAGGATAGCGGCAGCGAACAGGATTTGATCGTGATCGGCATGGGCAAGCTCGGCGGCTTCGAGCTCAACGTATCCTCCGACATCGACCTGATTTTCGCCTACTCCGAGGAAGGCCAGACCAGTGGGCCACGCGTGATCAGCAACCACGAATATTTCTCCCTGCTCGGCAAGAAACTGATCCAGGCGCTCAACGACAACACTGAGGACGGCTTCGTCTTCCGCGTCGACATGCGGCTGCGCCCGTATGGGGATTCCGGCCCGCTGGTGGCCAGCTTCGCGATGCTGGAAGAGTATTATCTGACCCAGGGACGCGAATGGGAGCGCTATGCCTGGATCAAGGGGCGTCCGCTGGTGGGCAGTTGCCACGAAGAACTGACCGCGCTGCTGCGCCCGTTCGTGTTCCGCAAATACCTGGATTTCGGCGCATTCGCCTCGATGCGCGATCTGCACGGCCAGATCCGCCGCGAGGTGGCGCGCCGCGACATGAGCGACAACATCAAGCTGGGGCCGGGCGGTATCCGCGAAATCGAGTTCATCACCCAGGTATTCCAACTGATACGCGGCGGCAAGGATACCGCGTTGCAAACCCGCTCCACCCTGGTGGCGCTGGATCTCCTGGAACAGCGCCAATTGCTGCCGCAGCAAGCCGTCGGCGAACTGCGCGACGCCTATTTTTTCCTGCGCAATCTGGAGCATCGCCTGCAATATCTCGACGACGCCCAAACCCAGACCCTGCCGGCCAACGACACGGATCGCCCGTTGATCGCCGAAGCCATGGGATATGCTGCGTATGAGGAATTCCTGACGGCGCTGGACGAGC
>ADZX01000001.1_pt1 | contig 20014 bp, 11 predicted proteins | sample 349688 | NCBI WGS metagenome assembly ADZX01 (sample SAMN00713648, study PRJNA49615) | sediment metagenome | isolation source: Carrizo shallow lake | place: Spain: near Madrid | collected 2007-02-15 | depth 25 m m | reverse complement strand
ATGACGCACAGGTGATCCGGCAATTCTTCGGGTGCAAGAAATAGTCCGGCCTTCTCGTAGGTCTGTATCAGATCAATCATGGCGGGGCCACGATCACGGGAATCACCGTGCACATGTTCAAACAGGTGCAGGGAGGTGGACCTTCCCCGGTCAAAGGTCTCGACATATCGTGCCTCGACTTCCATCGGGTCCAATCGGGTAAGTTCCGCAGCCAGCGCGCGCAATTCTGCACGGCGTCCTGCAGGTATGGACGCCTCGGCGTCAATGGCTTCCAGCAGCAGTGGGAGGCTTGCGCGCATCTCCTGGCTGGGATAGCCCAACAGCAGGGCGAGTGCCCGCAGTGAATAACGATTTTCTTTCATGGGTATCTCCGGTATTCAGACCATGGACTTGATCGGGATGGTTCGGGACTTGCCGCTACCAAACAGGCTGGTCTCCGAGGCTCCGTCCGAGCAGCCATTGCCAAACGAGAAGCCGCAACCGCCACGCAGATCGAACGCGTTTTCGGCGTACTCGCGGTGCGAGGACGGGATCACGAAACGGTCTTCGTAATTCGCAATGGCCATGATCTGGTACATGTCTTCCACCTCTGCCACGGTGAGGCCGGTTTGTTCCAGCACCGCCATGTTTTGAACCTGGTCCACGTGTTTTCCGCGCTGATAGGCACGCATGGCCAGCATGCGTTCGAGCGCGCGGACCACCGGCTGGGTGTCGCCAGCGGTCAGCAGATTGGCCAGGTACTGGACAGGGATGCGCATCTGCGAGATATCAGGCAGTTCGCCATTCACACCGATTTGGCCGGCATTCGCGGCCGACGTGATCGGGGAGAGTGGTGGCACATACCAGACCATGGGCAACGTGCGGTACTCGGGGTGCAGGGGCAGGGCCACCTTCCAGTCAACCGCCATTTTGTACACCGGGCTCTTGCGGGCTCCTTCCAGCCAGGCTTCGGGGATACCGTCCTTGCGCGCCTGCTCGATCACGGCTGGGTCATTGGGGTTCAGGAAAATGTCGAGCTGGGCCTGGTACAGGTCTTTCTCGTCTTCGACGCTGGCAGCTTCCTGAATGCGGTCTGCGTCATACAGCACCACACCCAGATACCGGATACGGCCCACGCAGGTCTCGGAGCACACCGTAGGCTGGCCAGCTTCAATGCGCGGATAGCAGAAGATACATTTCTCAGCCTTGCCCGTCTGCCAGTTGTAATAAATCTTTTTGTAAGGGCAACCCGAGACACACATGCGCCAGCCCCGGCACTTGTCCTGATCAATCAAGACGATGCCGTCGTCCTCGCGCTTGTAGATAGAGCCGGAGGGACACGAAGCCACGCACGCCGGGTTCAGGCAGTGCTCGCACAGACGTGGCAAATACATCATGAAGGTGTTTTCGAACTGGCCGACCATGTCCTTCTGGACCTGCTCGAAGTTGGCCAGGTTGGCATCCTTGCTGCGCTTGGAGAACTCGCCGCCCAGGATTTCTTCCCAGTTGGGTCCCCATTCAATCTTCTCCATGCGTTTGCCGGTGATCAGGCTGCGCGGACGCGCTGTGGGAGGAGCCTTGGTCTCGGGTGCTGACTGAAGATGGTCGTAATCGAAGGTAAACGGCTCGTAGTAGTCGTCAATCTGCGGCATGTTGGGATTGGCAAACAACCGCATCAACAGCTTCCATTTGCCACCCTGGCGCGGCTCGATCGAACCGTCTGGCTTGCGAATCCAGCCACCGTTCCACTTGTCCTGGTTTTCCCATTCCTTGGGGTAGCCGATGCCGGGTTTGGTTTCAACGTTGTTGAACCAGGCGTATTCCATGCCCGGGCGACTGGTCCAGACATTTTTACAGGTGACTGAACAGGTGTGGCAACCAATGCACTTGTCCAGATTGAGCACCATGCCGATTTGTGCGCGAACTTTCATCTTGTTCTCCTTCTTATGCCTGGATGGTTGCGGCCGCTTCGCCGTCAAGCCAGTCGATCTTGCGCATCTTGCGAACCACGACGAACTCGTCGCGGTTGGTGCCGATGGTTCCGTAGTAGTTGAAGCCGTAGCTGAACTGCGCGTAGCCACCAATCATGTGGGTGGGCTTGGTCACGATGCGGGTCACCGAGTTGTGAATGCCACCCCGGGTACCCGTGATTTCCGCCCCGGGAGTGTTGATGATCTTCTCCTGGGCGTGGTACATCATGACCATGCCCGGGTTCACGCGCTGGCTCACTACCGCACGGGCCGCAATGGCGCCATTGGTGTTGAATAGTTCTACCCAGTCGTTGTCCACAATGCCTGCTACTTTGGCGTCGTCCTCACTCAGCCAGATCACCGGACCACCCCGATTCAGCGTGAGCATCATCAGGTTGTCTGTGTATGTGGAGTGGATACCCCACTTCTGGTGAGGTGTGATGAAGTTCAGGGAAATTTCCTTGTTGCCGTTGGGTTTGCGATCCATGATGTCGCCCACCGTCTTCAAATCGACAGGTGGACGGTAGCTGGACAATCCTTCACCAAATGCGAGCATCCAGGGGTGATCCAGGTAGAAATGCTGGCGACCGGTCAGGGTGCGCCATGGGATCAACTCATGTACGTTGGTGTAGCCAGCGTTGTAGGAGACCTTTTCGCTCTCCAGACCCGACCATGTGGGCGAAGAAATGATCTTGCGGGGCTGCGCCTGAATATCGCGGAACCGGATTTTTTCGTCTTCACGGTGCAGTGCCAGGTGGGCGTGTTCACGACCGGTGATTTTGGACAGGGCCTCCCAGGCTTTCACAGCGACGTGACCGTTGGTTTCGGGCGCGAGTTGCAGCACGACTTCGCAGGCGTCGATATCGGTCTCGATTTTTGCCATGCCTTTGGTTACACCTTCGGCATGCACCTTGCCGTTGAGTTCCTTCAGCTGCCCCACTTCTGTTGCCGTATTCCAGGCGATACCCTTGCCGCCATTTCCCACTTTTTCCATCAGGGGGCCCAAAGCGGTGAAGCGGGCATAGGTGTTGGGATAGTCGCGTTCGATCACGCTGATTTGTGGCGCAGTCTTGCCCGGAATCAGGTCGCATTCGCCTTTCTTCCATTCCTTTACTTCGAACGGCTGGGCCAGCTCGGCTGGCGTATCGTGCATCAGTGGCGTGAGCATGAGCTCTTTTTCCACACCCAGGTGACCGACGCACACCTCGCTATAGGCTTTGGCAAAGCCCTTGTAGATTTCCCAATCGCTCTTCGATTGCCACGCCGGGTCTACAGCTGTGGACAGCGGGTGAATAAACGGGTGCATGTCACTGGTGTTGAGGTCATTCTTCTCATACCAGGTGGCCGTGGGCAGCACGATGTCCGAGTACAGGCAGGTTGTGCTCATGCGGAAGTCCAGCGTGACCAGCAGGTCCAGCTTGCCTTCGGGCGCCTTGTCGTGCCATTGCACTTCCGTTGGCTTGGCTTCCTCGGCGCCCAAGTCCTTGCCCTGCACACCATGGGTGGTGCCCAGTAGGTGCTTGAGGAAGTACTCATGCCCTTTGCCGCTGGAGCCCAACAGGTTGGAGCGCCACACGAACAGGTTGCGTGGCCAGTTCAGCGGGTTGTCTGGGTCTTCACAACTCATCTTGAGGGATCCGTCCTTGAGCGCCTTGACCGCGTAATCCTTGGCATCCATGCCGGCGGCCTGCGCGTCTTTGACCACCTGCATCGGGTTGGTCTGCAGCTGTGGCGCGCTGGGCAGCCAGCCCATGCGTTCGGCGCGGACGTTGTAGTCAATCAGACTGCCGCCAAATTTCGCTTTGTCAGCCAGCGGCGACAGGATTTCTTCTACACCCAGCTTTTCGTAGCGCCACTGGTCCGTGTGCGCATAGAAGAAACTGGTGGAATTCATTTGCCGGGGAGGGCGCACCCAGTCCAGCGCAAAGGCCAACGCCGTCCAGCCGGTCTGCGGGCGCAGTTTTTCCTGGCCTACATAGTGCGCCCAGCCGCCGCCGCTCTGGCCAATGCACCCGCACATCATCAACATGTTGATGATGCCGCGATAGTTCATGTCGCTGTGGTACCAGTGATTCATGGCCGCACCGATGATGACCATGGACTTACCCCTGGTCTTGTCGGCGTTGTCGGCAAACTGGCGGGCTACTGCAATCACCTGGTCACGTTTCACGCCGGTGATTTTTTCCTGCCACGCGGGGGTGTACGGAGTGTCGTCGTCGTAGCTGGTGGCGGCGATTTCGCCGGGCAGACCGCGGGCCACACCGTAGTTGGCCACGGTCAGGTCAAACACCGTGGCAACCAGTGCATAACGCTCATCACCAGCTTTGCCCAGTTTAATGCGGCGCACTGGCACCTTGCGCACCAGAACATCATCAATGGCTCCAGCCTGTTTGTTGGCGCTGAAGTTGGGGGTGTCAATGCCGCCAAAGTACGGGAAGCCCACGTCACCGACCTCGTAATCGGGCTGGGCGCCTTCCATCATGCTCAGCTTGAGCTTGACTTCGCCGTTGTCGCGGGCCTCTTTATTTTCCAGATTCCACTTGCCCACGTCCGTGCGACCTTCCGCACCCCAGCGAAAACCGATGGAGCCATTGGGCAGGACGATCTTGTCGTTCTCGTCAATGGCGACGGTTTTCCATTCCGGGTTGTTGGCCTGACCCAGTTTGCCATTGAAGTCACTGGCGCGCAGGTAGCGGCCTGGCACCGTGACCTTGCGGCCGTCAGGCAGGGTGCGCTCTTCCAGTTGCACCAGGTTGGGCATGTCGGTGTAGCGGCGTACGTAATCGTCAAAGTAGCTGCTGCGCTTGTCGAAGTAGAACTCTTTCAGAATGACGTGACCCATGGCCATGGCCACGGCGGCGTCCGTACCCTGCTTGGGGTGCATCCACAAATCGGCCAATTTGCTGATTTCAGCGTAGTCGGGCGTGATGGCCACCGTCTTGGCGCCTTTGTAGCGCACTTCGGTGAAGAAGTGGGCGTCGGGCGTACGCGTCTGGGGCACGTTGGAGCCCCAGGCAATGATGAAAGTGGAGTTGTACCAGTCGGCTGATTCCGGCACATCAGTCTGCTCGCCCCAAACCTGCGGGCTGGAAGGAGGCAGATCGCAATACCAGTCGTAAAAGCTCATGCATACGCCGCCGATCAGCGACAGGTAACGGCTGCCTGCGGCATAGCTGACCATCGACATGGCTGGAATCGGTGAGAAGCCAATCACCCGGTCCGGGCCATACTTCTTGGCGGTGTAAACGTTGGCGCTGGCGATCAGCTGGTTCACCTCTTCCCAGGTGCTGCGCACAAAGCCACCCAGGCCGCGCTGCTTTTGCCACTCCAGGCGGGCTTCAGGGTTTTCGACAATACTGGCCCAGGCGTCCACCGGGCTCTTGGCCACTGCCAGTGCGGCGCGCCAGTGCTTGAGCAGCCGTGCGCGGATCATCGGGTACTTCACGCGGTTGGCGCTGTAGAGGTACCACGAATAGGAAGCGCCGCGGGCGCAACCACGGGGCTCGTGGTTCGGAAGATCGGCACGTGTGCGCGGGTAGTCAGTCTGCTGGGTTTCCCAGGTGACGATGCCGCCTTTCACGTAGATCTTCCACGAGCAGGAGCCCGTGCAATTTACGCCGTGCGTGCTGCGCACGATCTTGTCGTGGGCCCAGCGGTCGCGGTAGGCGTCTTCCCAGGTTCGGTCTTCGCCCGTGGTCACGCCATGGTCGCCGGAAAAGGGCTCTTTCGGGCTGGAAAAGTGGCTCAGTCGATCAAGAAAATGACTCATTTGAATCTCCGAATTCGATGTGTGAAAGCAGGTTGTTTTGTGCCGGACCAATCAGGGGTTCTTGATCTCCGAGCCTGCGCGCAGGTAGAACCACCAGTTGAGAATCAGGCAAAGGGCATAGAAGATCGCGAAGCCATACATCGCGTTTTGGGGTGTGCCCGCCTTGATCTGTGCACCAATCACTACGGGGGCAATGAAAGCGCCGTAGGCTGCCACTGCCGAGGTCCAGCCCAGTACGGGACCAGCTTGCTGACGGTCAAATATCACGCCGATGGTACGGAAAGTCGAACCATTGCCGATACCACTCGCAGCGAACAGCAAGACAAACAGCAGCATGAAGGGCATGAAGTACTGTTCTGGCGTTGCCGAGCCGTAGGCCAGCAACATGACGTATCCCACAGCCGCAGAAGCAAACACCATCACAGCCGAGATGATCTGGGTAACGATGGAGCCGCCCACTTTGTCCGAGATCCAGCCGCCGACCGGGCGAATGAGCGCGCCAACAAAGGGGCCAATCCAGGCGTAGGTCAGGGCAGAGGGGGCATTCGGATTCTTCAGTGTGTGCTGCATGACCCCGGCAGCATCCGGCACGTGGCTGATGCCGAAGATCACCGTGATGGACAGTGGCAATGCCATTGAGAATCCAATGAAGGAACCGAAGGTCACGATGTACAGCAGCGTCAGCGACCATGTGTGCTTGTTGCTGAAGATGGCGAACTGTTTTGCGATATTGCCCTTCATTTCACCGAAAGCCGCCAGCTTCATCACCACCAGCGTCACCGCAATGATCAATGGAAGCACCACCCACATATTGAGCAAACCCAGTCCGGTCGGTGCAGGCAGATACAGATAGAGGCCAACTGCACCCACCAGGCAACTCAATGCCCACAGGAAGAGAATCTTGCTGAACGCGGCCAATGTCCCGCCGTAGTTGGGCGACAGGGGCAGCAGGTTGTTCATGCCGAACCAGGCTGCAATCACCAACGGAACCAGAATGGCAGCCCAGATAAAGCCGGCGTTCTGGATGAAAGTTGGCGTACCGGCCAAAATCTTGCCAAGAATCCAGCCGCTGTCTTTGGTCAGCACCATCGAACCACCACCCACTGCACCAAACAAGCCCACGGTCATGACCAAGGGAATCAGGACTTGCATCGTGGTTACACCAAAGTTGCCCAAGCCCGCATTCAGGCCCAAAGCCGTACCCTGTTTGTTTTTTGGAAAAAAGCTGGTGATGTTGGACATGGAGCAGGCGAAGTTACCGCCGCCAATGCCTGATAAAAACGCACAAGCCTGAAATACCCACAACGGTGTGTTCTTGTCCTGCAGGGCTATACCGGTCCACACGGCGGGAACCATCAACATGAAACTGGTCAGGAAGATCGTGTTGCGACCACCCGCCAGCCGGATGAAGAACGATGCCGGGATACGCATCGTGGCACCCATCAGTCCCGCAATGGCGGTCAGGGTGAACATGTCTGCGGGTTTGAACGGAAAGCCCAGGTTGAGCATCTGTACCGTGATCATTCCCCACATGCCCCAGACCGCAAAGGCCACCAGCAGGTTGGGAATGGATATCCATAAATTGCGGGTCGCTATGCGCTTGCCGGTGGATTCCCAGAATGCGTTGTCCTCTGGGCGCCAATCGGCGATGTCTGCGCTTGAATAGGTTTTTTCACTCATGATGATGACTCCAGTGTTTGGGCCGGTTTAGTTTTGAAGAGAGAAGCTTTTGGCGTTTTTGCCCATCAATTCGGTGCCCCGGACCTCAGTCCAGTACATCCAGATCAGCGAGACCCAAACCACGCCATACATCAGCATGAACGCGCTCGAACGAATGCCGGTCAGGTCCATCAGTGCGCCGAACATGATGGGTAGCACGAAACCACCCAAGCCACCGGCCAAACCCACGATGCCGCTGATGGCGCCAATGTTCTGCGAGTAGTCATCGCTGATGTACTTGAAAACACTGGCCTTGCCGAACGCCCAGGCAATGCCGAGGATGAACATCAGCGCCGTGAACATGTAAACGTTCAGACCAAGATGAAAGGTAGCAGGCCCGGTCACCGTCATGATGGTGAAATCGGTCTGCGGGTAAGACAGCAGGAACAGGCAAATCCAGCTCACCCACATCACCCACCAGGTCACGCTATGTGCGCCGAACTTGTCTGACAGCACGCCACCAAAGGCACGCAACACACCGCCGGGCAGCGAGAAGCAGGCGGCCAGCAATGCGGCTACCCGAATGTCCAGGCCGAATTCACCCACGTAATACTGCACCATCCACAGGCTAAGCGCCACATAGCCGCCGAACACAATGCTGTAGTACTGACAATACTTGATGACCTTGGGATCCTTCAGCGCCTTGAGCTGGTCGCGGAACGAAACGTTGCTGGGCACCAGGTGAGCCGGGTCACTGTGGCTGAACAGCCAGAAGAGGATCAGCGCGCCCAGCATCACTGCGGCGTAGACCTGCGGCACCATGCCCCAGCCAAAGGCCACCAGCAGAACCGGTGCAACGAATTTGTTCACCGCGGCGCCGGAATTGCCCGCGCCGTAAACACCCATGGCCATGCCCTGGCGGCTCTTGGGGAACCAGCGAGCCACATAAGGGGTGCCGACCGAAAAGGAGCCGCCCGCCAAGCCCACAAACAGGCCGATGGTCAGGAAATGCCAGTATTCGGTTGCGTAACTCATCATCCAGATGGCTGGCACCGTGATCAGGCAGAGAAAATTTGGGTCTTAAATGAAATGTGGAAAGTGATGGATAGACTGGAAACAGCTGAAGGAAATTTACGAATGCTACAAAGATAGTGTAATATAATAAATTATGCAAATACTTAATTCTTGTGTTTGAGAATTACCTATCCAATTGAATTGTGAATTCGGTGAGGGATGAAGAAACAGAAAAAGAGTGGAGGGATTTTGAAAGATTAATAATTGAATTGTCGCTATATTTTTCTCCGTCTATTTCTACAGTTTCTCCTTGTGGAATGGTTTTGATCCTGTAGGTTTCATCTATAATCACATTGAAGTTGGTTGTTTGATTTTGTGATGTTGGATTATTATCTAAACCCATTTGGCGGCAAATTCCCTTGTCGCAGACGTACCTAAAGCCAAGGGTGTAGATTTTGTGATATTTGGAGGGTAGGTAGTTGGCAAACATAAATGACAAATCTTCCGGCAGGGCTTTCCAGAAGACTGAACCTGTCCTGTCAAGAACCGTAAATTTGGTATTATTAATAACCAATGAATCTCTGAGGTTTGGCGGTTTTGGAATAAGATTATGTGCAAATTCCTGGTATGGATGACAGCAGATAAAATACCCATCAGGCCTGATAACATATGAGCCGACCATATCATAAAAAGTTTCGTTCTTTCCTGAAATTTTAGTGAGGTCTGCCACTACTTTCAGTTGTTCTTTGTTGTTATTTATTATGGACGTGCGGATTTGGTATTGAATGAAGAAGGAGATGAGAAGAGGGATAATAAACACGGATAGAAGAATGGATTTGCACGGATATTGAAGAGCGGATTTCCACGGATACTTTTTGAGGAACGGATGCATAACACAAATTTTTGAAAGGATTTTCGTGGATTTAATAATGAAGAGTCCTGCGGTTAAAGACGCAAAATAGGTGAAGGGAAGGAAATATTGAAGGTATGGAACAGGAAAAAAGTAAAGATAAATAATCCCGCTTATAAATATGATAGATATAAATACAGCCATTTTTTTGGAATATTTATATAAAAAGGGAAGACCAAGGAGACTGAGAACCCAGATAATACAGTTGATAATCCAAGGGAAGCTCGGCCCCCCGCGGTCAATATAGATTAAAGGCCAGGGTAAGAGGGCAAGCTGGAGTGAAAATGGGGCTTTGCCTTGATTTACAATAAATGAGTTTTTGAGAATTGCGGTCATTGCGAAAGATAAATTTGAAGTGAGGAGTAAATAAATAAAAAATATCAATACAGGAATGAAAAATAAAATAATAAAAAGGGCAATAAATTTGGGTTTTTTGTAATAATTGATAACTAATAAAAATAGAAATGCCGGGATGGAGAATACTGCTTTTGGCATGGTAAGAAAACTGAGGGAGTAAAAGACAGAAGAGAGTATTGTGTTTTTATATCTATTCAGATTTCTCCACCCCAAAGGAGCGTCCGATGCAACATCGGACCCACCATCCGAGGTGTTGATAGGCGGTATTGTTTTGGGTGAATTATCTATTTTGTTCAGAAATATTAGTGACAGAAGAAGGAAAAGAGACATAAGAACATCGGGGCGGATATCAATAGTTTTGTCAAAAGTCATGGGAAAAACAAGGAAAATTATTAGAGTTAGAAGTGATATTGGATTTATTAAGGCAGTCATCGCAGATTTCTTCACCTTCGGGGGAGCGTCCGATGAAATATCGGACTCACCCCCGAGGTGTTTTGAGGCTTTATTGGTAAATATTTGATTAGCAAGTTTGTATAAGATAAAAAGAGATAGTAAGTAAATTATAAACTCAACAATTCTTGATAGAATCAGTGAAAAAGAGGATTGTGTAAAGAGAAAAACCGGAAGTAAAAATAGCTGATAGAAGGGGATGATATAAAAGAAGAAATCCTTGTATGGAAGTTTGCCGATAGACAAAAGATATGCCCAATGCATATGGGCTGTTTCGTCAATGTCAAAATAGCGGGTGAGAACGAGATGGAGGCGGAGGAGGAGAATGATTGAAATAATAAGCAGTAATACCTGCGTGAAATTAATGTTAATTTTTCCTGGCTCCTCCACCATCCGGTGAGTCCCGCACGATTTTTCAAATCGTGGCGACACACCGGAGGTGTTTTTTTTGATTTTTTGAATCCATTTCATTAAATATAGAATAACATTATTAGGTTGGAGGTTAAAGATGAGAGGTGAGAGGGAAAAGTGTCTACTGGATAATTTGCAATTTTCAATTTACCCGCCTGCAACGCTTATGCGTATGCATTGCGGGCAGGCAATTTACAATGAATTTTCAATTTCTTAATTTTCAATGATAAAAACTATTCAATAAATCTATTAATTTGTAGTATTATTCTAGATACCCTATGTTTAGAAAAATAATTAAATATAAAGAGGCGGTGATTGTTTCTATCCTTATTCTTCTTGCCGTTGTTTTTTCAATGTCTCAGACGATAATTTATGCTGTCACGACTCCGAAGGGATTTGCCTATCAATTTGTTCATAATTATCCTGATGATTATTATTATTACCTACATCTTATGAGGCAAGGCTTTGATGGGAGTATAACCGCTACAAGCAGGATGACTGAGGAAGATTATAAGCCTATTTTTGTAAATCCTCTCTTTTTAATTTTGGGCCACGTGTCAAGAATAACAGGGATATCAATTCCACTAATATACACATTTTCAAGGTTTACGGGAGGAGCATTACTTCTCTTTTTTGTTTATTTTTTAATTAAAGCAATGTATCCGGATTTATTCGTAAAAAGGTTGATAGCTTTTGGTTTTGTCATACTAGGCGGATTTTTCTTTGAATGGGGAAGAGAAGGATTGAAGATAAATCAGCTTGTACATGAATGGACGGAGATGGATCCCATCTTTCGTATAGCTTTTATCCCTCATCATTTATTTTCAAAAGTATTTATGGTGGCTACGTTTGTATCTATTTATTATTACCAGAAGACCAAAAAGCTTGGATTTTTACTTTTGACAATCCTTTTTACACTGTTATCAGGGTTTTCCAATCCTGTTGTTCTTGCTACATTTTTGCCAATTCTGTCAGTTTGGTTTCTTATGGAGATTATTCCAAACGCAATAAAAAAAAGGAAAATGAACAAGAGTCTCTTATTGGCGATTTTAATGTCTCTATTTGTTGGAGTATCGGCTGCAATATACCACAGAATCATACAGCAGGGAGTTTTCCCCTGGACAAGCTACCTTGATTGGGAAAAGGTGAAATATAATGTAAATATTTTTGACTATCTTAAAGCCCTGGGCCCTTTGTTTGTCATATTTTTACTTTCGATTAAACTAATAAATAAGAATAAAGTCATAGGCAATTTGTTGATTTCATGGGTTTTTGTATCTTTCTTGTTGCTATTTATTTTGGGAGGATATCTACCGCTTACAAACAGCAGGTTTTTGGGAGGATACCAATTTATACCAATAGCAATAGGGTCAGTGGTGGGCTTTGTTTATGTAATAAATTTTTTGTCAGGAGGAAAAGAGGGAAATAAAAGAATATATTCGATAGTAATCATCGGGATAATAGTAATTTACTCGACCATAAGTATATATGTCAGTTTCATGGAGCATATGGGTTATGTGAGACAGAACAGAAACAATCTTCAGGTTTATATTCCTGATACGCTTTACAAGGTTTTTGCATTTCTTGACAAAAATACACTAAAAGAAACAGTTGTCATGGCTCCGTTTAACATAGGGACAATGATACCAGCCTTTACATCAAACAGAGTGGTTGTGGGGCATCAGATGATGACAAATAAATTTTCAGAGAAGCTGTCCAATGTTGATAATTTTTACAGACAGAATAATATAAATGAAGTAGATATGATACTTAAAAAGCATAATGTGTCTTATGTTTTGGTAAAGAAGGATGACATTGGGTTTTCGGAGTTAATGATAAAAGCGGGGTGGAAAGAGAAATATGGGAATGAAGAGTATGCGGTGTATGGAGCAATGATTGATGAATAATGAATAATGAATAATGAATAATGAATAATGAATAATGAATAATGAATAATGAATAAGGGTAAAGGGTTAAGGGTTAAGGGTTAAGGGGGAATGATCCTGATAATGACAGGGTCACACCCTCAAGAAGACTCGATGGTGTGACCCTTTCCGACTCACACCGGATGTGGTCAGGTGGAGTATTAGAAACACATCCGGTGTGGGTCAAAGATAGTCTTTCTTCTTTACTACAACCACATTTCCTTCTCTGAAAATTTCCTCAAAGCTCTGCCAGGATTTGAAGGGGAGAGAGTTATAGGGGATAGTGTCAATACCAAAAATAACATAAGAAATATTATGTTTTTTTAAATATTCAAGAGACCTTTTCTCATCTAACTTGCCATTCAGGAAATCAAAGGCTTCCATTTTTTTACTGAAATAATTATAACTACTGTCTTCACGACCAAGAATTGTAAAGTTATTTGTAAATGCCGGAATCATCATGCTGGCGTATTCTCCAGACAAAACGATACTGCCTTTGGGGGAATTTTTATTGAGGTAATCAAAGGATTTCATTGCGGAAGTGGGAATATAATGGGTGTAATATTGAGGCTGAATATATTTGATTTCTTTATTAAGAGATGAGTATATAGTCGGGAGGGAAAAAATAATCACTGAAAAAATAAAGCTGAAATATAGAGTATTTTGGGGGATGCGAATGAATTTTGAAGTTTTTGAGAATATCTTTTCTATACCAATAACGCTTAATAATGATAATGGAATAAACTGGTAGGATTGGAAAATTCTTGAAGTATTTATGGAAAAAATATCTTTTGTAAAAAACAGCAAAAAAGGAATATACGCCCATAAGAGAAGGAATATAATAAGAGGTTTGCGACTTTTTTGAAAATTTAATAAAGAAAAAAGAGATAGAAAAAGAAACGGTCCCAAGGAGAAAATATAGTCAGAAAGTGTAACTTTCGGATTAAACTGGGACATAAGAAGGTACATCTGAGACCACGGAAAAGTGAATTTAAAAATATACATGTGGTATAGAAGTGTTGTAATGGAAACACCGAGGAAAAAAAGGGAATAAATAAGGATAAACGGGGTTTTTTTCTTAATGAATAATAAGAGTCCGAAAATCAGTAAAATTAAGGCAATTGCTGAAAAGATAAAAAGAAGTGAGGGGTTCAGAAATCCTGAAATTAGAGCGGTCACTCCTATAAACAAGAGAGAACTAAGTCTAAGTCTGGCCTTTGTAATAGTAATAAAGGCAAGAATAAGTAGACCCAATGATAATAGATGGTGGGGGGGGAGATTTATTTTGCCTATACAATTAAAGTTGGTACTCCAGAGGATAAAGTCGGTAGTTTCAAGAGAAAGACCAGAATATTTAATGGAGTAAAAACCCGTATAAAAAAGGAATATGATATATGCAGTAATCCTGTTTTTTGTACTAAAAAACACACTGTTTGTGAGTTTATAAAAAACCAGAAGAAAGAAGATTAGAGCTGATATCCTTGAAAATAAGTAAATGAAACTTGACTGAATATTTAACTTTCCAAATACAAATCCTAGAAGAGGGAAAAAAGTATGGATAAGCGTTGGGGTTTGGTAGTCTTCCGTATATCTTGATGTTAGAAGGATATCGCCTGATTTTCCGGACTGTATAAATGAAAGGTACTGGTAATAATCCGGGATATAGCCTTCTGTAAAATGATAAGTAGTGTTTGGAGGAGTTTTTAGGGTGTGGATGACAAGGGGAGTGAAGATGAAAGCTAAAGATGTAAGTATTATTAGAAAATATATTCTTTTAGGACTTAGATATTTATTCACTATAATAAAACAATTGTGATAAGATGATTAATTATTACATAAACAGTAATACAATATAATAAATAGTTCATTAAACCATTCAAAGATTTGACAATACAGTGTCATTGCGAGTACCCCGATGATACAGCGGGGGACGTGGCAATCCTGTTCATGAAGGGGATTGCTTCGTCACTATTGAGACTGTTTCTCGCAATGACAAACTAAAGGATATTTATATGAATCCCATACTGAACTTTATATATAAAAAGGAAAAATATCTAATACTTTTGTTTATTATATTTATAGTTGGGGTAAATAGTCTGCCGTATGTTGCGGGAGCGATAAATACTCCAAAGGGATACATTTACCTTGGTACAGTCCACTGGCCTCCTGATTATTTCTATTATCTTTCGCAGTTCACACAGGGGCAAAAATCTCCGTTTTTGGGAACTGATCTTTTTACCGGCGAGTACAGGGAAACAAATGCTCTTGAATGGGTGAATATGGCATTGGGGAATATTTTCAGCAAGGTAGGCATTGGAGCTATAGGAGCGTATCAATTATCGATAGTAATATTTGCATTTCTTTTTCTTGTCTTTTCGTATTTGACAATCAAGGAAGTTTTTCATGGAAATGACAGAAAAAGCAGGGTGATTAGAATTTTAGTATTTTTTCTGTTTGTATTGAACAATGCTTTTCCTGTATTTTCATCATTTAAATTCAGTTTTCCCATTGCTTATCATGATTTTTATTTTAATTACGGGGTTTTATTCACAAGGCTTGGAGTAGTGCCTCACCATTTAATATTTAGAACTTGTATAGCTGTATCATTATTTATATTTTTCAGGTATTTAAGAGTGGGGTGGTGTGATGCAGGGCGCCCCAATTCTGGAGCACCCCGTCAAGCGTCACCCTTTCTCTTATTGATTAAGCAATTCTTTAGTAGATACACGAAAGTATTAATCATATCGGTAATACTTCTTATCACCGGATTTGTGTCTTCAAGCATAAATCCTGTGGAATTTAGCCTTATTTGTGCTGTTTTTGTCATCGGAATTTTGATAAAAAATACCCCACAGTTTCTACAAGATACATTGACAATAAAAAGCTTTAAGAAGCTTTTGTCAGAGAATATCCCATTTATATTATTTATCCTTGCGGGAATTCCATGGATTGTTTATCTAAAAAATCTGATCAGTTTCTTGCCATATTCTGCTTCTGCTAATTGGGAAGCGGGGCAGATAATAAAAGTTAACCTAATTAACCTCATTTTCTCTTTGGGACCGGCGGCGGTAATGTCACTTCCTGCTTTTTTGTATGTATTTTGGAAAAGGAAGATCCAGATAATACTACCGGTAATATTTGTTTTGATGACTTTGTTTTTATTTTATTCATCCATACCGATAGCACTTCATACGTCAAATGCAAGGGTAATATCACCGTTTACAATATTTTTTCTGTCAATACTTTGCGGATTCAGTATTGAATTTATTTATAATCTGAATCAAAAATACGGAAAAATGGTTATTGGAATAATTATTATATTATTTACCTCAATAAATATTCTGGTAAGCTTTTCTCAGCTAAAAGAGCGAATGAGGCATGATATAAATTACAGCTATATAAGAGATGAGGATATGAAAATTATTAATTACGTGAAAAAGGAGAAGTCTAAAGATAAGCTATATCTTTCTGAAGCTCCGTTTAAGTGGTTTATACCTGCTCTGTCAGGAGGGCGGGTTTATGAGGGGCATGAGCTTTTGACGATTGATTATCCGAAAAAACATGAAAATAGTGTCAAGTTTTTTTCAGGGCAGACGAGTGAGAGTGAGATGAGGGATTTTCTAAATAAGGAAAAGATAACCAGGGTGGTGGCGCCGTTAAACAGTGCGATAGCAGGAAATGGATCTTTGAGGATAATATATAAAAACGATAGCTGGGGAGTGTATGGGGCGAATGATTAATGAATGATGATTAATGATTAAGGGTAAAGCATAAAGGGTGAAGTTTTAGGAAGAGTGTTTAGGAGTCATCTCTAAACGTCAACCCATGTCATTGCGAGGAGCATAGCGACGCGGCAATCCTATTCATGGAGGGGATTGCTTCTCCCGACGTAAAGTCGGGATCGCAATGACAAGCTGAATCCGTAGGTTTTCGAGATGGCTTCTAGTTATTTAATTAAGCGATTTAGGTCATAAGGGGATTGTCCCGATTCTGTTTCCGATTGAAAGTCGGAACTACAGAATCGAGGATCCCGACATACGTCGGTGACTTCAGGGGTGCCAGATGGCACCCCCTCGCAATGACATAAGATAAAATTTATGAATATAAGAGAGAAATATAGGAAGTTTAGAGTGGATTTTGAAGAAGTATGCAGGAAGTCTAAAAGAAACTCTTCAGACATAAATGTTCTATATGCTGTCAAATATCTTGATAAAGATGGATTAAGAGAGTTTTTGAAAATTTTAGCAGAAGAAAAACAAAGGGGTATTATTTACCTTGGAGAAAACAGGGTGCAGGAGGGAGAGAAGAAGATAGGGGTGATAGAAGAGTATAGAAATTCAGGGGATTGCCGCCACGTCAAACGTGGCTTCGCGCTTCCTCGCAATGACATTGAACTGCAAGAAATTAAGAACTGTTATAAAGATGTGTTGGATATACGATATGCAATGATTGGGCCGCTACAGAAAAATAAGATAAATAAGGCTCTTGAGATTTTTGATGAAATTCATAGTATAGACTCCATAGATATAGCAGAAGGAATATCAAAACGTCTGAAAAAGGGCATTACAATGCCGGTTATGCTGGAGGTTAATATTTCAAAAGAAGAACAAAAACATGGATTTCGGACGGAGAAAATCGGGGATGTAATTTCACAAATCAGATTATTAGACGGATTGAAACTGATTGGGCTTATGACAATGGCGCCTTTTACCAATGATGAAAACATAATCCGGTCGTTATTTAGAAAGCATAGAGACCTTGCGGATAAATATGGACTAAAGACTTCAATGGGTATGAGTAATGACTGGAAAATTGCAGTTGAGGAAGGAAGCGACATGATAAGGGTGGGAGGGGCGATTTTCATTGAATAAGGGTAAAGCGTCAAGGGTAAAGGGGGAAGCAATAGAAATGAATAATGATTGATGATTAAGGATAAAGGTTTGAGGTGAAAGGAGTAAGGTGAGAGGGAAAATTGGATAATTTACAATTATCAATTTACAATTTACAATAAATTTTCAATGATTCAATTTTCAATTACGAAAAACATATGATAATAAGTATCATGGTCTTGATTGAGGGATAGCTTGATTGTTATTTGGATAAATACTATTCATTCTGGATTTTCTGATAGAGATATAAAAGAAACGTCCTAAAATAATAAATAATTGTTGATAAATGATAGGGTCACACCCTCAAGAAGACTTACGGGAGTGACCCTTTTTAGAAAGTCCCATAGTATCTTGACAGGAGAGAGAGGAAGGATTAGAATGCGTGATTATAAGTTATTTATATAAACATATGGGAGTTGTAAAACTAAGAGACTACGAGCAAAGAATTGATGCTTTATTTAGAAGAGTAAATTGTGGTGATCAAGGAGTATTTCTACCAATTAAAGAAGACGGAAAGGGATTTAAAGTATTTTATAGTAGTCACTCTGATGGGTGGAGGCGAATTAGTGTTGCTATGTATACAAAAGAAAGCATGAAGTTGTTCCCTGCAGGTATAGCTACTCCAGCATTACAACTAGAGATAACTAATGATGCTGAAAGAAGAATTGAAATGATGGCAGATCAAATAGTGCCAACCCCTTTCTTATATATTCCGTTTCCTAAAGGTGAAGACTATATTTTGATGCGTGAAAATGAAGGAGAAGTAGATGGAGAAATTGTTGAATTGGCATGGTATGGAGGGAAAAATCATCCGATATCTGAATATGTACAAGGCACGTGCACTCCGAGATTAACAGAAGAATTTCAAACAGGAAGATGGGAATCGCGCGATATGAACTGGCATCTGATAAACGAACAAGAAGGAGGCATTCCCGGCGCGATAGTGACAGGCGTAGAAGTAGTTTTACAAAAGTTACTTCCAACAAATTAGGGAAAAAAACCACATCAACAAGGTGAGGTTATAGATAGTTTTTGTTTTTTTTGGGACTCTATAATATATCCATGTGGGTCTGAAAAAGATGATTCAAATAAAATATCAGGCGTAACCCTTAACCCTTAACCCTATATATCACCACATCAGGATTTTTGTAGGACTCTGTTAGGAAAGGATAGAAAAAAGACATGGGTTTGCTGAGGGACTTTTCGCGTTCCTGGAAGCTTTCGAAAACATAATTAACTCTTCCATTTTTCAAAAATCTTTCCGCTTCATCAACAGTCATTTTCCCTTCAAAAAATTTATCGACCAATAATTCTTTTTCATTGTAATTGACGGTATTTGATTGACCCCAAAAGACGGTATTTCCAGAATAAGCAGGGATAAAATTGCCGGCTGTCACCTTCGCAATAATGACATCATTTGATTTGGTATTGTCTCTAAGCCATCTTATCCCTGCCATCCAGGTTTTCAGGGGATACATAGTCTGCGGAGGATAGGGAACATCAGGGATATTTGCACCAATCCTTTGGGTCATAAAAGTGGTTTGCCATTTAATACTGATTGACATCATAAAGAGATTGAAGAGGATGTAGATAAGGAGGAAGAATGACAGAAATAAAGAAGGTAAATGATTGATGATTGATGATTGATGATTGATTGTTTTAGAAAGAATATTATTGACGTTTGTTTTATTAGCGATTAAGAATAACGATTCGAAGAAGTAGGCGCCCAGGATGCCAAGTGGTATAAAAAGGCCGGTTTGGGTGAAACGAAGGGGACTTTGTTCTTTGATGTGGGTAAATATTATTGAGAATAAAAGGGTTATCACAATCCAAAGAACCATGGGGTAAAGTTTTCGGTTTCTTCTAAAAATTGCCAAAACTCCGCCGATCAGTCCCAGGAAAAAAATTGGGCCGGTACCTAAAATGTAATCCCAAAAAGGAATCATCATGGGATGGGTACGGTGAAATTCGACTAGAGATGACCAGGGGAGAAATTTGGTGGTGATTAAAAAATAGATTAGAGATGGTGAAGAAAGTATTATAAATAATATTTTCTGGATAACGTGAATGGGGATATTGTATAGATTCCTTCTAATATTAGAATGATTAATGATTAATGATTGATGATTAACGCCTAATGATTGATGATTAACGCCTAATGATTGATGGTTAATGATTGATGATTGATTCTTAAGATTAGTAGTAAGATCTTTTGTGGATTGAGGAGCGGTGAGAATAAACGACTTGACCGCTTTCAATAATAATCCTGAGTAGTTGATGAGGATATAAAAGAGAATAACAGTATTTATAGTAATAAGACTGGGCGGGAATACCAATCCGGTGATGTTTCCCAGGATAATTAGCAGTATCATAAACCAATTGCTAACTACTCGCTTTTGGATTATAAGAGCAAATAAAATAAAGAATGATAATATTTGTCCCATCAGGATATGGGGTAAAAATGTCAGTCTCTGGACACTGTCGATATTGGACCACCATTCCATAAACCTTCCTACTTGTTGGGTTCCATTTGCATCAGAAAAGAAGCGGGGAAATGATCCCTGATGCCAAGGCGGTTATCGTGACCACACCCCAGGAGATTTCCCTCGCGGATGTGAGAAAGTCTATTAATTTTTGCCGTATGGTGAAAATGGAGATCCCCGGGAATTCGTAATCATGGT
>ADZX01000374.1_pt1 | contig 20640 bp, 8 predicted proteins | sample 349688 | NCBI WGS metagenome assembly ADZX01 (sample SAMN00713648, study PRJNA49615) | sediment metagenome | isolation source: Carrizo shallow lake | place: Spain: near Madrid | collected 2007-02-15 | depth 25 m m | reverse complement strand
TGATTACGAATTCCCGGGGATCCGGCATGGGTTTCACCAACGCCGTCACATAGACCATTTCATTGCTGATTTTCTGGCTTTCGAATGATCCGTGGCCGTCCACCCAATGAGCGGAAAGATGATAGGCCGGATAGAGCCTGAATGATAACAGGGGAGAAATGACCGTATTGAAATAAACCGTAAGGAGAGCGTATAAATTATCTACATAAAAGATTGAGCGCTGCGGAAACATGTAGAGATGGCATGCCGAGGCGACCCCCAGATCAACCGAATTGCCCTCTCCCCATCCCAGGCCAACCAGCGGATGATCAAATCCCAGATTCAATCGCGTTGCGAATGTGTCATTATATGATGAAAATTGCACATAATTGATGAATTCGAGGGTGCCTACGGAGAAGCTGGAATCCTTGTTGAAATGCTGCAGCCTGATATCGTCTGCAGCAATCAAATTCAGGCTTCCGATCAGTATCAATGATATAACTGTTGTTTGAAGTATCGATTTCATCTGCTTTATGTTCCTTGTCAATGGTAGCCCCTAAAAATAAGAGCAGGAACAGCACTGGCATGGGAAAATGTTGTTAAGATGCCTTTCATCCTTGGAATTCGAATTATTTTCTTACTCAGTTCTTATGAATCATCAAATACCTGTCCTGACATTAATTATCAGCCTTGCCCTGTTGGCGCCTGCAAGCGGGGCAATTACCTACCGGGATCCGGACATTATCAGCTCCTCGGAGAATACCGTGTATAATATCCCCATTGCCGGAATGGCTGGCGCCGGTATTGCACTCCCGCGAACAATCACCAGCGCATATCTCAATCCTGCCCTGCCTAATTCCTATTTTCGCATGAAACAATTGAGATTCCTCATGGTTTCTCTTGCCTATGGCAGGGATAATGTTTTCACCGAAACCGTTTTTCCCGGGGGTATTTCATTTGCATACCCCGAATTTGGCACTCTCGGCATACTTGCCCGCTATCTGACAAATGCTGATGACCAGACAGAATATGAAGGGATGCTGTCATACTCTACACGCCTGTTCCCCAATACAACCGAGCATGGAGCCGTGGATGTGGGGGTTAATGTACGGTATGAGCGCACACGGTGGAAGACATTGGATTTTGAGCCGCTGTACTCTGTCCGGCACCCATTCTCTGCATCTTCAGTTGATAGGAAAGAAGGAACAACCTTCATTCCCTTTCCAGACAGTATCAGCTATCCGCCTCCAGGAAATTTATATCAAAATCGTCTTTTATTTGACTTGGGCTTCTTTCAAGATAAAATTGGCGATTTCGTGGACTTCGGGATTATCTTCAAAAACGTTATAGGGTACCAATGGAAAAAAGAAAGGCCAATACGGGAAGATTATACTGAATTTGTTACTACCATACGTGATGCTGGTGGTGACACTATTATAGACACTGTTCGGTGGGATTCCATCTCACATTATATAAATGAGGAACAGGAAATTAACAACTGGCTCCCCCGCTGGTATAAGAGCATCACCTTCGGAATCAATTACCGTACCGCGATATTCAATGACAATGTTGATCTGAATGTGCCGATTGATATCCAGATCCTGGGCTTTTTCGACGGCATCAAATCCATGAGTTTTACCATCCGATGCGGCATGGAGGCGATAATCAGAGAGAATTATATACTGCGATTCGGGTATGCGCGTTGCCCGGAAATAATCCTGCGGCATGATGTGGTGACTAGAAAGCTTCACTATGCGAATCTGTTTACCGGCGGGGCAGGAGTGAGATTCGGGCCTATCAGCGTGGATTTTGCCCTTGGCCGGAGCGAATGGGCATTTGGGGCGGGGTTTGAGTATTAACAGGCGGCGAAAAGTTGACGGTTGACAGTTAGCGGTTGAAATCTAAAAACTCAAAGAATGCTCAAGGTTCAATAGCCAATGATCAATGCTCAATGAATGCTAACTCCGAACTCCGAACTCCAAAATCCAAATCCCAAATTTCAAACTCCAAATCCTAAACCCCGAACTTAAAATTCCCAACTCCGCACTCCCAACTCTGCATTTTTTACTCATAATTCCGCACTCGTGATTCCAAACTCCGAACTCGCTATTCCACATTCCCATCACTCAGCAAATTAGGAATACTCGTTGCCTGTTTTGTTACAAATTGAGCGGCACTGTTGCCTGATTTGTCATTTTAAGGTATATTCATGGGTATGAGCAGCTTTAAACGCATTTTAGACATAGAAAATACTGTTAAAAGTAAATCGGTATTTCTTTTTGGTCCGCGGCAAACAGGAAAAACTTTTCTTCTCAAGCATACACTTGTCAATGCAAAATGGTTTAATCTGCTTGAAGCTGAAACATTTCTTAATCTCAGTCTGAACCCCGGCAGAATTCGTGATGAAGTAACATCAGGAAAAAGCGGGCCGGTTATCATTGATGAGATACAGAAACTCCCAAGCCTTCTTGACGAAGTTCAAGACCTGATAGAATCCCGCGGCATTAAATTCGTGCTTACCGGTTCCAGCGCGCGAAAGTTGAAACGAAGCGGAGTCAATATGCTCGGGGGACGGGCGCGCGTCCGGTATCTTTTTTCCCTTACCTTTGCAGAAATCCCGGATTACAATCTGCACAAGGCAATCTCCATAGGAACCATCCCGTCGGTGTATACCTCCGATGACCCGCATGACGATCTGACGTCCTATTGCGGTACCTATCTGCAGCAGGAAATCCAGAGCGAAGGCATTTCAAGAAATATCGAGGGGTTCTCGCGGTTTCTTCAAACTGCGGCCATCGTCAACGGGACATTGATCAATATGCACTCCATCGCGAGTGATGCCCAGCTTTCGCCCCGCACGGTTTCGCAATATTTTTCTATCCTGGAAGATACGCTTATCGGAACGATGGTGGAGCCTTTCAACCGAACGAAGCGCAGAAAAGCTGTCAGTACCGCAAAGTTTTACTTTTTCGATGTTGGCGTGGCTAATACCCTTGCGGGACGATCCAATATCGTCCCCCGTACCGAATTGTTCGGTAATGCATTTGAGCACCTTATTTTCACGGAATTGCGCTCGTATATAAGCTATACACGCGACGAGAGACCACTTTCTTTCTGGCGGGATCGATATGGTCATGAAGTGGACTTTATTATTGGGGACAATGTCGGTATCGAGGTAAAAGGAACATCCACCATCGATAACAATGACCTGAAAGGGCTACATATGCTCCAAGAAGAAATTCCGCTCAAGCACAAGGTGGTTGTATCACTCGATAAAATACCGCGAAAAATTGGTGATATTGAAATTCTGCCCTGGAATATTTTTTTAACCCGCCTTTGGAACAACGAATTCCGTTAAGGGAAGCTCCCATTATTCAGCTTGAATGCGAATTGGAGCAAGGGCTGGAATCAAATATTAATCCCCAGCTTCCCTCAGTTCGTTTTGAACTACAACGCTGTCGGCAAGCGCTCCGCAATACTTGATTGATTCAGGCGTCACCTTTTTCAGGTAGTTTTCATATTGGGTGAAGAATCCGTTGCTGCATTTGATACCTGCTTTTTTCAACAATCCGGCTGAGGCGAATTTATGCAGCGTTTTTCCGTCTCGCACGCCCGTGAAGCGCGCGTTGCATTCGCCGATGCAGGCAAGGGTGACATCGGCTGTATCCCGGGCTGAATCTCCGCTTATCAATGATAAATCCAATCGGATGACTGCGTTCCAGATTCGGCAATTTGTCCAGCCCGATGCTATCAGCTAACTCATTATTAAATAATCAGTTGCATACGGCAAAACAGGCCGATTCGGTAGATTGAGCCTTGATTATGGAATCGGTAAAACGCCTTATCCCGTCGATTGCACTCGGAAAAATCAATAAAACATTTCCAAGCATTTATCAAATGGTAAAAGGTATTTTGAATGCTCTGTTGCTTTTTGGATTTGCCCGAATTAGCTTACAGATCAATCCCCCTTTATAAAAGTTTCGTTAATTGTATCGCAGGCAGTGGGCTTGTGTCCCGCGGTCCAGGCGATATGGTTTTCTGCATTTTTTTCCAAACACCCCATTGGAAAGGATGTCACACATGCCGCGAATCGAGGATTTTTCATGGTTCGAGCACAGATTCAACGTCCTTATAATCGACCCCAAGCAAATCCTACCGGCTGAAATGCTGGAATTCTTTGATAGATTTCCACTGTTTAAAGCCAATCTCGCAAGCACCTACGAAGAAGCGGAAAAAATCGCAGGCGCCATACCGCGATGGCATGCGTGCATAATGGCAGTGAAAAGCGCGGAACCAGAGGTATGCGCCTTTCTCAAGCGGAATACCAGGCAAATGCCGGTCTTGGTGGTCATAGACACCATGACTCTGGAGGATACTGAGCATTGTAAGGAATTACATGTCCAGCATGTGTACCAGATTGCTGATGGTAATTGGAGAAAAATAGCAGAGCACATTTGCCATTACGCTGCTCTGAACGCCTTTAATCCTGCACATTTCAGGCCAGGTTACCGTGAAATCCTGAAAGAAACGGCGCAAAACCTGCTCAACAAGCCTGCGTTTGCCGTAGACGACTGGGCAACCAATTGCAATATGACCAGCAGGAATTTGCGCTATATCTGGGTACCGCAACTAGAGATAGGAACCTATGAAGCCTGGCTCATGGGACGGCTTACCATAGGCGTGATGTGTTTTCACCTTGCCAACCAAATAGGTACCAATAAAAGAGAACGGATTCCAAACGAAAAACTGTTCAAACGCCTGCAGGCAAATTACAAAAAAAGACAGGATTATTTTGATGCCATTCTGTTTGGGAGATTCGGGAGTTGGATGAAAAAAAATAAAGCTTGAGAAGCTGTGGATTTTCGGAAAGGGCTTTCCGTTTTTCCCATTCAATTTTGCCTATCTTTAATAGCTAAGAGCTGTTTAGACCTTTTATCGTACGATTCCTTTATGGTACCAATAAGGATTTCTAAATGCAATTAAAGAAACGGGGAATTGAATGAAATTTAAGCTGCTTTTATCAATTGCTGCTATTCAAATCCTTCTAATTTTTACGCAATCATTTTCATATTTAACACAAGACCAAGCAATTGAGCTTGCAACGGGAGAAATTGGAACCATGGCAAGCTATTCAAATAGCGATTTGTGGACACTAGAAACGCAAGTGACCGGTGCATATCCGATATACATTGATGGAATTAACGAAATATCGTATTACGAATGTAAAGCATCAACAAATGGAATTGATGCCGGCTATGTCCTTATAAATGTGAATGAGAAGGACTTGCCGATTGTTGAGAGCGCAGTGGAAGGAAAAGCTTTAACAGAAATTTACACGGAGGTACTGGGGCATAATAATTTTAAAGTTATGCGTTATGATGCAATAAGAAGTACTGCGGTAGGCTTGAATAGCAATGATAATATATTAGCATCAAGAGGATTTCAAGAGGCAAGCAGTACACAAGAAATATTTGGAATAAAAAAAATAGCGAGCGGGCATATATCTTCGGCAATAAGCCTGGTTCAGCAATTTAGAGGAATTGTGCAAGAAAGAAGTGGCTATCCTTTTTATCCCCAGGAACTAATGCAGGAATGCTATTCCGCTGCACTATCTGAAAATGAGGCAGGAAGCCTTGGGAAAATATCCGCTTATAGAGCAACAACATCTGAGCTAAAAAATAATTTCACCTGCGGATGGCACACGCCAAAATGGACGCAATATGTATATGAATCTAATTGGGACCAATGTGCTGTCGGTTGCGGTCCTATAGCCTGGGCTGTAGCTTTCGCTTATTGGCATCAATTTAAAGATAAAAGAAACTTGTTCGCCTCATTAGATTTAAATAGCTATTGCAATGAACAAGGAGTATTTAATTTCTATATTCGAAATGTTATAGAAGACGTAAGAATCCGCATAAACACATCGTGCATTAATGATGAAGGTTTTACTTGGCCGGCGGATATGGATAGAGCAGTTTATACCGCACAGCACTACGGGTATGAAGCCACTTGCTCAAAAATAATGGGAAGTGAATATAGTAAATTCGACCGGATAAATTCTGAGATATCTAACGATAAACCTGTAATATTGCTTATAAATAAAGATGGGATAGCTCTTTTTGGAAACCATTATGTGGTAATTGAAGCTTGCTATAAAAGCCAAGAGAAATACTTATGGAAATGGCATAATCGTGATGTTAAATATTATATAAACCTTTGCTGGGGCAATAATTACGATAGAAAATGGATTTGTACGCACGATTGGGGAATATGGCAGAACAAGGTTTATAGTTCGTTTTCTGCATATCTTTTTGAGCTTAGCGGTTCCGGAGGCATACCTGTCAGCTTAGAAAAAAGCTTTTCAAATAAATAGTTATAGAGTCAAAAAATATTATCAAAAAAAGCATTATGCAAAAAGGCATCAGCATTCAAATACTTGTGATAATTGGAACTATGCTTATTTCCATTTTGGAATTTGGCTGTCATCCTGACGATTTTATTGTATTGCATGGAGAAATTAACATTAATGTAGACTCTGTTTCACAAACCTGGGTTGCGCTTTCATGGAACGCTATAAGCGGCGCCGATAGATATTGGATCTCGGTAGATTCACTTGAAAATAAAATTTATGATGATAGCACCGGCGCTACATGGAATATTTGCGATAGTCTTTGCCCTAATTCAACATATGGAGTCGTAATTGGCGCATTCCCATCCAAAGGGGCGGCTTTAATTTCTGATAAAATATTAATATCGACCTTGAAATAAGCAAAAGCAGCCTTCTGCCCGATTCCCCGCCCATAAATAAATCTTTCATTTTTCTCCTATTTCGGAAACGCCTTTCCGTTTTTCCTCATTAATTCTGCGTATCTTTTAGCAGCCATTTTATTGCTTAATCGCTTTAACTTCTTTGGGGCACGCTTTTCCCATTAGCTGTTGCGAGGGTAATAATCTTTCTCATTATATAACGCCATCATCTTAAGGAGCATGTATGAAGCTCTCAGGTTTTGCCGGAATCCGTTTTGTTATGCTTTCGTGCATCATTTTAACTGGCGGGATGCAGGCATTCGCAACCATTTCGTATGTAGGCATAACGGATTCATCCTACGATGATGGCGTGACTTCGCTTACCGTGCGCAAGCCATCCGGCACGATTGAAGGAGACTTGCTGGTTGCGCTTATCGGGCACCAGGCTGAAGCTGCACGAACAATTTCTGCTCCATCCGGATGGACACAGTTTTCCGGCTCGCCCAAGACCACCTGCTGTTCCCGCTCGGCAATGTATTATAAAATTGCCGACTCTTCCGAAGGCAGTACATATAGTTTTACTGTTTCCAGCCCGGGCGTTGGACAAAATGCATCAGTCATACTTGCCGCATATCGCGGTGTGGACCAGGATAATCCTGTTGAAGCTGCGGCAGGCAAGGATTCAAGCAATTCATACACCCATCCCGCGCCTTCTGCATCGGTAACTAATTCCGGCTGCTGGGGGATTGTTGCCCTTACGACCGAAGGTTGCTGTCCCGATACTATTACTTGCCCTACTGGCCTTATCCAGCGCAAGGAAACGGCCGGCGGCTTTAAAATGGAGTTTGCGGATGCCAATGGAACTATTTCCACAGGCACTTGGTCGCCGGGTATCTGGACGCTCAGTGCCTCAAAGCAGGCGACCATGCATACCATTGTGCTGCGTGCAGGTGAGGAAGACTTTGGGACATGGCAATATTCCAAGGCAATTTATCTCAATACAAATACAAGCGGAGCAAATGTCTCATCGAATGTGACTAATTTTCCTGTGCTTATCCGCCTGGATCGAACGAATTTCAATTTTGGCGAAGCATCAATCTATGGAAATGATTTACGGTTTGGAAAAAATGATACGGCATTTATTCCATATCAGATTGAACAATGGGATGCGGTAAATCAGGTTGCGCAAATATGGGTCAAGGTAGACACGGTCAAGGGGAACGACAGCACACAGTATTTCACCATGTATTGGGGAAAAAGCGATGCGGACTCCCGATCGGACGGAAGTGCGGTTTTTGATACGGCGAACGGTTACGCCGGCGTATGGCATATGAACCCCGATCTTTCGCAAGGGAGCACGGGACCAATCTCATTTATCGGTTCGAACGACACTATAGATGTGACCGGAACATCGGTGACCGTTCGGAAACCGGCCAATACATCGCAGAACGATGTGCTGATTGCGCATATAATCGCCAGCGATGACGACGCCTCTATCAGCCCCCCATCGGGATGGAGCCAGGTATCGAGCTCTCCTTGCACGACCGATTATCACCGGGCCGCTGTTTTCTACAAAGTTGCGGGATCTTCCGAGCCTTCGAGCTATACCTTCACAACAAGCCAATCGGCCACTCTGGCGGGCATTATCACGTCTTATCGCGGGGCCAATACAAGCACCCCGATAGAAGACGACAATGCGGTAATCAGCCTTAATTATGTGTCGAGCCATGCTTCAGCGCAGGCCTCCGTGAGTACGCAGGGATGCTGGGCCGTGTTGTGCATGTCGGCGGAGGGATATGCGGGCGACGTAGGGGCGCCATCAGGATATACCGAGCGGGAGGAGGCGTGGAGTCCCTGGAGCGAAATCGCAGACAGCGACGATCCGGTTTCGACCGGCACGCTCAATCCCGGTACCTGGACCACGGATCAGAACAAGCAGTCGATTGCCTACACCATCATACTGAAACCTGCCGGCAGCGCAGCCCCGATATATGACGCAACAGCCAATACGGTGGATGGAACTGCCCATGGCTCGATGACACAGAGTGCCGTGGTGGACGCGGTGGCGGGAAAAGGGCTGTCGTTCGACGGCGCGGATGACTACATCGACCTGGGTAACGGCAGCTCCGTGGACATTACCGGGAGCAGCTCTCTTACCCTGTACGCCTGGGTCAGGTTCGATTCGCTGAATTCGAGCCAGTACGTGGATTTCTTCGGCAAGGGCGACCACCAGTATCTTCTGCAGAAGCGTAACACGGACAATAAGGTTTGGAACTCGCTTTACGACGGCAGTTCCTGGCATGAGCCTGTCTCGGACAGCGCAATGGTCACGAACCGGTGGTATCTCGTTACCGGCGTTTACAACGGCTCAAACGACAGCGCTTTCATATACGTTAACGGCGTAAAACAGGCGAACCGGCTGACCTGCCCTTCGATAAGCAGCACCCGCAATGATGCCCTCCAGATGGGCAGGAACTCCGAGGTGGCAAGCAGATATCTCAAGGGCAGGTTGGACGAGGTGCGGTTGCTCAGAACAGCCGCAGGCGATGCCTATGTCAGGCTTTCCTACGAAAACCAGAAGCCAAACCAGACGCTCGTGTCCATGGCTCCCTATATCGAGAATTACGCTCAATGGCCATATTCCAAGCGGATTTATTTTAATACCACCTCAAGCGGCGCCAATATCTCCGATTCTATTACGAATTTCAACTACCTGGTAAAGCTCACCGCAGACGATTTCAATATTTTTCAGGCTTCGGCTAATGGATCGGACATCCGGTTTTCGGACGCTGACGGGACCCAACTGCCCTACCAAATAGATTTTTGGGACATTGGCAATCGTAAGGCCGAGATTTGGGTAAAAGTGCCGAAGATTAACGGCAACTCGATGAGCGATTACATTACTTTGCACTATGGCCGTTACGGCATTGCGGATCGGCAAAATAATAAAGCAGTATGGGACAGTACATACGCGGCTGTATATCATCTGAATGAATTGCCGATTGGGGATTCTATAGGAATCGTAAAAGATGTTTCGAATAACCATAATGATGGCACACCGCAGGCTTCCATGACCGCGGGTCACAGTCTTGAGGGCACCATTGGCAAGGCTGATGAATTTGACGGCGCAAATGATTTGATTTCCGTTCCTGACGACGCCACTCTTGATATCACGGTGAAGCTTTCCATTTCCGCATGGGTACGTTTTGATGCAATTACAGCAAGCCAATACGGTATTGTATCTAAAAAAGGATCCGGGACCAATGCCTGGGGCTTCTTTGCCAAGAAGAACGGGGACAGCCTTCAGTTAGCAATACGGCTTGATGCCAGCAACACGACTGTAACATCCACCGTGAATGCCAAAATAACCCTTGGAAAATGGCACCATGTAGGCATGATATTCGACAATGCCGGAGACAGTGTTGTGTTTTATGCAGATGGAGTCAAGCTTGGCAGCAAGGTCACCTGCAACCAAAGCCCGGTCAATACCGCAACAGCACTCGAAATTGGCGCAGAAGGGGGAAACGACTGGTTTGATGGACGGATAGATGAAGTCCAGATAGCCAATGTGGTCAGGTCCGCTGGATGGTTTAAATTCAGCTACGAAAACCAGAGGCCCGATAAATCCATGCAGATGACCGACCTTACGGCATTATCGCCAATATGGGACGGTACTCTCAAAAACAAGGCCAGCGCCTTTGTAAAAGATTCGGCAACCATGGTCATGAAGTATGGCGCAAATCCTGTTGCCGATTCAATAAAATACGGGATGATGCAGTTTGATCTGACGCAGGCACGGGAATTACAGCGCTCGGGTTGGGCGCTTGAAAACGCAAATCTCGAAATTACTGCGGACAGTATTGCCACGCCAAGAGCACATGATTCCTTGTATTTCGGCATTTACAGTGGCGACCGTTTCCTGCCAAGTGAGAGGGAAGACGGGCTTACAGCCTGGACAGAAGACCGGAGCAACATTAACGGGGGCCGGCCCATTACCATGAACCAGACTGTTTATGCAAAGGGTCTTGGTGGACAGCCCACAACAACCGGCGGATACAGTTGGCTCCTTTTTGATGTGCAAAGCGAGCTTGCGCGGTTGGGAATAGGCGGGCTTGCAGATTCCATGACAGGATATTTCGGCAAGCAGGACAGCGCGACAAGCGTTGATTTGTATGTGAAAACAAGCACCCAAACCATTGCTCCATCCGAAAGCTGCTGGATAAATGGCGGGACAGGTGTAACCCCAAGAATAAGTACTTCGGGGAACCAGCAGAATGTCGTTATCAATAACATATCGCTTGCCAATGTCAAATGGATCTGGCTCGGTATGAATTGTGATACCAACGCCTATGGTGTATGGGGCAACCTCAAGCTCCATGTAAAAACCCCCAGGACCACGCAAATGCTGGTCTTTGGAGTGAAAAGCGACAGCATCAATCCCACTGGCATAAACTTTACAAACAGGAATTCATCAGCCAAATGGCGGCACAGCTCTGTTGAAGAAGACGGGGTAAGCGACAGCGCAGAAGGTATCGGCACAGAAGACTTAACCAGGGACGGTTATTGGAACCGGTATAAAGGCAAATATCGCAGCCGCAGCCCCCTTGCATCATACAATATCAATCCCCGCAGCTTTTACAAAAACGATACCGCAACGTATTACTTCGGCGTGTATGGCCCCAACAGGATTCTTCCCTGGGACATACAACAGGGATATTATGACTTCCTGGAAGATAAGAGCACAAACAACGCAGATACCATAGAAGTAGCCGATACTGCCTATTATACCGGTATTGGAGGATCGCCCAAAGACGGCAGTGGAAACCATTCATACCTGATATTCAACCTTGCATCGGAAAAAGCGAGGCTCGGATTAGGGAGAATTATTTCTCTCACCGGTACGGCCGCGCACCAGGATGGAAGCGCAAGCATCGAAGTGTTCGTGAAAACAGACACCGCAACAGCATACCCGTCGGCAAGCGATTGGATAAATAATTCAGGGAGCGTGGTGGAACGCGCGCATAAGGAGACAGGTCAGCAGGAGTATGGCTTTAATCTTACCACCAACGGCTTGGGCGGCGGGGAAGGGTCCATCAACGACGTAAAGTGGGTGTGGATCTCCTGCAAAACCACAACCGGCAATGGCTCAACGGCATTTGCAGTATGGCCCAATTTAAGACTAAATACCCGCAGTAAGGGCGGCGATATCATATCTCTGTCGAGTTCAAAGCTTTCTACCGCAGTTGCAGAAGCTCTGGAAAAAGCCTCGGGCGATGAAATCGATTCTACCGGAGCAAAACTTACCCTCTTTACTGCTCTCACAGATTCCGGAACAGCCAGGATGCACGCATCCGAAGCTGCAGACTACCTGGTACGGCCCAAGCTGCGCCTCTCCTTTTCCGATTCCCGCACCATGCTCTCGTGGCAGGGGAGAAACGACAGTCTGGATTTTCCTATCGACAGCACAATAACATTGGTTGGTAATCCTTCACTTGGCGACGGCCGGTTCGATAGGGTAGTTCGTTTCCACGATAATTCGCAAAAGGCCTATGTAAAAGATTCAACTATAATTGACTATTCCGAAGGCTCTTTGTCCTTCTGGTACCAGAAGACCGGGGAAAATTCCGATGCTGCAGATGCTGTGTTTTTCCGCCGGGCAAGCGCGGATTCCACATGGTTTAAACTTGGGAGAACCGGCACTCAGATGGGGCTTTATTTCCTGTATGGCGATACATCCGGGGATTCTACTGGTAGCAATATGATGCAATGGGCTTTTATTGACAGCTTTAAAAATCCTGCAGACACAACCCAGTGGTTGAAAGATACAATTGTCAATCCCTTTGATGGCGCTCAGCATTTAATTCAATTCATCTGGAATTATGCCACTACTACATTTCGGCTGCTAATTGATGGAAAATCACCGTATACCAAACTTTTTGCAGCGCCAAGCACATTACCAAGTTTATGGTACCGCGATACGCTTGTTTTGGGTGAAAAGATCGATGGATATATCGAAAATCTGGTTATTCGATCAAAGCAAAGAGAACCCCAACCTATTACCGTAGCCCAGCAGCTTATAGACACCATACCAAGCTACCTGCCATATATCCAGCCGGAATTTAAAAACAGAGCAGATATGATTGTTATCTCGCCCAACGATGACATGATGGAGCAGGAGTTGGAACGATACGCTCAGCGCAACAGTTCCATGGGCATACGGACAGTTGTGGTTCGCATTGATGAAATAAGCAAGGCTTATACAGGCTCTGATATTCAAGAAAGAATACGCAATTTCCTTAAATATGCCTATAAAAAATGGCAGCCGAGGTGGTCACTTCTCGGCGGCTCAGCCCTGCTTATTCCTCAACGGAAGGTTTCCTTTGAAGCAATGGAAGAGCATACGGTATCCACGGACCGTTACTTTGCCTGCCTTGAAGGCACATGGAACGATGATGGCGACGAATTCTTTGCAGAACCGGAAGACAATTACGACATGACTGCGGAGCTTATGATAGGAAGGTTCCCTGCCGACAACTGGAGTGAGCTGCACAGCATGATTGAAAAAAGCAGCATGGCAATGGGCCTGCCGCCGTATGGTTCGCAATGCCTTGTCAATATCGACACTATTGCCCTTACCGGCATTCAGATGTTCAATAATATTGGCAATATAAGTGACGGCCAGTATTATGCAAAGCAGCTTAAAAGCATTATAGCAACCGGCGCATATACTTCAAGTCTTGGAATTAAGGAATATTATCCTTCAGATGATACAGCAAATACCAGATACAACACAACAGCACAGCGTCTGAAAAAATTCCTTGATACGCTGCAACCCATGCCGGGCATGTGGATTCATTACGGACATGGTCTGGCGAACGAAGTCATGCTGGATTTCATATCTGTGCCTGATACCATGAGAAAATTCATGGTTCTTGAAATGAAAAATGTGCAACAGGACACGATGTTCAATAAGTTCAGGCGTATGTCGCACTATCGGTTTGTCGCATGTGAAACCGGTTCGCAAGACGTGAATTCGCTATCGAGAATATTGCTGGCCAGCCCGTATGGCGGCGCGCTGACGTTTATTGGCACGGCTGATTACTCCTACCCCGTGGTTGAAAATCAGTTGCTTCAGGAGGAACTAAAGGCAATTGCAGACAGCTCTCTCTTTTCGTGGGGTGAAGTATATAAGAGAGCAGCAGACGTGGTTCTTGCACAGAGCGGCAGATGGGACATTGCCAACTGGGTGATACTTTCCCGCAATTTTTTGGGCGATCCCTTGCTGCCGGTTCGCACTAATAAAATCAGCCAGAGCGATACCTTGCAGGTTGTTGTAAATCCTTCCTCAATAAGTACCGGTCAGGACACTGTAACCGTGACTGTCAAGGATAAAAACGGCAATGCCGTTGAGGGCGCGCAAGTTGGATTGCTCACACGCAAGATCACAGCCATGGATGATTCGGTACGGTATTATCAGGTGACAAAGGATCTGGCATTTGCAGGCGGCAGCACCAATAAAAACGGCCGGATAAAACTGCCTTATAGAGTGTCTTTTGATGATACGGTTGCTGTTACCGCGGCCCACCAGGACTTCCGTTCTAGCAGGACGATTGTACCGGTCAATCTTGGCGCAGCAAATGCGCTTGTTGTGGATTACAAGATGGAAGATAGTCCGCGAATCGGCGAAATACCGCCAGACACAAATGGACATCTAAAATATCCATCATGGATGATGCTGAACCGGGTGTTTGAGCCGGGCGAGTCGCTAAAGGTAACTATCCGGTTTACCAACATGTATTCGGACACCGTTACTAATCTGATAATGCACCTGGATCCGGATACTGCCGACAGCACTGGTATCAAGTTAGCTGGATGGGACGTAGCATGCGATACATTCGGTATGGTGAATCCCGGGCATCGCGCGCAATTCTGGCATGGGTGCTTTGCGGTTTCAAGCTGTCCTCCGGGAGTACGCACGCTGAGGATGAAACTAAGCTATGATTATTATTTGGGTGCCGCACACCACCAAGAGATGATGATAAGCTATCCTATTACCGGGCCAGCGGTGACGCCGGTGATACAATTCCTGGTTGATCCCCAAACCGACACTATCATCTGGCCGGAAGCTAATACCAGCGTCCGCTTAAAAATTACCCTTGGCAACAGGTTCCCGTCCACAGCTCTAGGAGTGAAGTGCAAATTGTTCGATGTGGACGATGATTTTATCGATATGGTAAGCGATACGACCGATACTACCTACTCGGTTGGCCCATATCATACGGCAGACGACACGAGCATCGCGTTTTATATTGGGACCTACAGCGAAAACGCTAATGGTCTGCTGCTGGCAAAACTGGCAATAGAAGGCCGGAACATGCAATCCGAGACCCTTGCCATAGATTTAAATCCAATAAGAGGACTTAACCTGCAATGTAAAGAACAGGCTGTATCGGTAAGCTACGATAATGGCGTATATCTCGAGTGGAATCCATTACGGTATCAGGAAGGATTCGGCAGGCGTTCCGACCTGCTTGGTTATGTGGTAATCCGTCGTGATAGCGTTGAATCCGATACCAGTACCGAGCCGATTTCCTTTATAGGGTCAAAGGACACGATTAACGTCACCGGCACTTCGTTTGTGGTAAGCAAGCCTGCGAACACGGCGCAGAACGACGTGATGGTGGCGCACATCATCGCAAGCGCATACCAGTCTGCGATTTCAGCGCCAACCGGGTGGACCCAGATTTCAAGCTCGCCGTGTACAACCAATTACCACCGGGCAGCCGTGTTTTACAAGGTTGCCGGCTCATCCGAACCGTCGAGCTACACGTTTACGGTGAGCAGCTCAGCGACCCTGGCCGGGATGATTGGCACCTATCGAGGAGTGAATACAACGAGCCCGGTAGAAGACGACAACGCAGCAGTAGATTTCAATTATCAAACGAGCCATGCATCTGCTCAGGTTTCGGTGAATACAACAGGATGTTGGGCCGTGCTATGCATGTCCGGCGAAGGCTGGGCAGGGGATATCGGCGCACCTTCTGGATACGAAGAGCGAGAGGAGTCGTGGAGCCCATGGGGTGAAATTGCGGACAGCGATGATTCGGTTTCTACCGGAACGCTTAATCCCGGCACGTGGACGACCGACCAGGGCAAACAAGCGATTGCATTCACCATCGCATTGAAGCCAGCTGCAGTTATAGAAGAAAATGCCACAACAGTCATGCTTACACCGTCGCCGATTACCGCGACAAATTATTACGACGACAAGCTGCCTGACACGAATGTAGCAACCTACATTTACACGGTATTTGCCGTGGATTCGTCATTCAATTACTCCACTCATTTTGAAAAGGCAATCAACCGTCCGAATACGCAAAAGAAAGGCTTTCCTATAGTCCTCAGGTCCCTTATGCATAATCCGTTTACCGGCGACTGGGACAAAGACGGCAAGGCGGAGATTTACTCGGTATCGTCCACCAATCATCAGACCGGCAGCCCAATTGGCTTCAGGTCCAACGGCCAGGAGGCGTCTGTCCAGGGAAGAAACGACGGAATCATTACGGGCCGCACCGATGTATGGCAGATCGCGCTTGCCGATATGGATGGTGACGGGTTTGATGATGCAGTACTAGCCACAAAGGATTCTCTTATTACATACTCGATAAAGACCGGTGCAGTGCTCAATAGAGCTCTGGTTCGTCAATATCCCCACGATACCACTGCAGACAGCAAATTGTGGTTTTTAAACAGGCCTGTTATCGCGGATGTGAATAACGATGGAAAATTTGAAATTGTTATTTATGGAATGGACAATCTGCTTAGTATGTCTTCGACAGCCATGACATTGGAAGTGTTCGATAATCAGCTCAAGCGCCTTGGGAAATTTAGGTTTATTGATGCAGCCAACTTTTCCAGTGCGCCGGTAGTAGGAAATTTTTATGCGGGGGCCAATCTGGAAATTATAGTAGCCGGGCTTGATACACTTCCAGTTGATTCACCCGATGTGAAAAAGTTTAAGCTGTTTCTCTTTACTTGCACCTCAGATACGCTTAATTGCCTAAGCTTGCTGGACAACATTTCAATTTGCCCGTGGCCTGCAATGACGATAAACACCGGGATTTCCATCGGTAATTTATGGGCTACGGCAAGTCTTAAAGAAATTGTAGTCGGCAAAGGGAAAATGGTCTGGGGGGATCCTAATGCACGGGATACCCTGATGGTCATAGGATTCGATACAAGCAATGGAAGGTTCGTTGAAAACACAATTGCCCAAATTCCGGTAAATTTCTCAATGGCTACTGTTCACGGATCAATACCCGCACTTGCAGATATAGCTGATGACGGCACGGATGATATTGTTTTTGCTACAGACGATAGTTTGTATCTATTCAAGATGGCCTTAGCTACAGCGCTTACGACTATGGCAAAAGTGCGGTTCGGTTCAGTGCCGGCAAATCGCCTTGTGCAGGAATCCTTCACGCCGCAGCCGCTGGTTGCTGATATAGACAACGATGGCAAGCTTGAAATTGTCGTCAACCATCAAGGCGATGGGAAAATATGGGCGTATAAGGTTTATAGTGAAGACAGCCTAGCGCTCTGCGACGGATATCCGTTGAGAACACAAGGCAAGGTTGATAAAGCCTGCGAAATCACCGATCTTGAAGGCGACGATACGCTCGATCTGGTCGCTGCTGACGAGGCTGGTATGCTATATGCCTGGAAACTCGGTAAAGGCAGTATTTATGCCCAGCCCTGGCCGAGCAAATACGGCAACAACTGGAACACGTGCAATAGTACTTTCAAATCCACGGGTATAACCGGCTTTGTATATGAAGATTGGAAAGCTGCCCGGGTGCCACCATATAGTTGGAAGCAGACAGGAGTGGACAACTCCATCAGCGAATCATCAGGCTATTTCGTGCGTGCCGATAGCATGATTTATACAGATAGTGCATCGGATCGGAACTGCCACTTTATCGGTCCCAACACGGAGAATTGGGTGGATTATACCATTCAGGGCAAAATCAAGTGGGACAACGCCAATGCCACGCCAGGCATAAATTTCTACAGCCAGTGGCCTGATACTGCGATGAAATACATGATTAGCAGAGCCACGGATGGGACATTTAAGCTCAGACGGTATACAAACTATGGTGCTTATACAACCTTGGCAACTGGGGACACAGTGCTTGATTCCAGCGGAGTATGGTATAATTATAAATTAAAGGTAGAAAAGAATGGAAATGCAAATAAAATCAAGGTTGCATTCTGGCTTGGTAATGATGACCCAACCCTTACTACCGGATATACTTGGCCACAGATGAGCTGCACGGATAGTTCCGGGCTGCTTACCAAAGGTACGGTGGGCTTCTGTTCTCATTCTGGATCAGGAAGGAAATACTGGGGTCCAGTAACTGTCACATCAAATTATGCTGTATCGAATGCATATATGGCATATGAAGATTTTCAGCGGGATTCCATTGTTGACGTAAGGCCATACACGCCAGCAGACTGGTATACGGACTGGCAATATACGCGGCTTGATACAAGCACGGAAGTCTTTGGATTTGTGCTGGATACGACAGACGGCGCAACGCCCAATATGTATTACCGCCATGTGCCTGGCATCACTTACCCAGTGGGAGCACGCATTGCGCCTTACAATAACCTCGGTTGGAAGAACTACGAATACCGAGGCAAGATCAAAAAGCCTGCCGGCGCGGTATACGACACCATGGCTATCGGGGTGAAATTCTACATGGAAAGCCCGACAGATTACTATATATTAAAAGTATCGGGCTTTATGTCAGGATCATCAGACAATAACCAGTTCAAGCTTTACAGGCATACCGGTTCCGGAGAAGATTTGCTTACGACATTGAACTATCTCTCGTTCTCAGGAGACACGGACTCGGTATGGTTTGCCATCCAGGTGCAGACCAGGGATACTGTATCTGGCGGACAAGTTGTTAAAGACGGAAAGACAGTGATGAAGGCGAAGGTTTGGGATGCGAGGGATATTGAGCGTGAGTGGCCAAATTACTGGACTGAAGATAATGATATGGCAAAGCATAAAAAGCAAGGATATCCTGGAGTATTTATTGATTATACTAAAGTTTACGGGAGCATCCCATACAGTAATAAAATATCGCTATCTGATTTCAAGGCACAAGCCATTTCACAATAACCGAGGTAAGAATGAGATCAAATAGGCTGAGCAAGCATTTTTATTATTGGTTTTTTATATGGGCTATTATTTCCTTAAATAGTTGGGCTAAAACAGAGCAAGGATTAATTATTTCAGATCTTGATACCATTGGAAGCGGCGCTTGGGATGGGGGATGGGACTTTGTTAAACGAGATACATGCCATAATATTTCCGGCGCTACTTGTTATGTGCATTTTGACTGGGAATGGGGACCAAACGGCGGACTCTCGAAGCAAAAGTATCTTATTAGCGGTCCTGAACGATATTACGTCTTCGGCAAGGTGAATTTCGACAGCGTGAAATCCATACCATACATGCCGAATGATACCATGTTGACAAACGGCTGGGCAGTATGGGGAACAAACTGTATTGTCATGATTCCTCCTGATTCCCTGTCGAATTACATCGGCATGGTGTGGGCTTTCTGGACACAAGGAGATCCGCGATTCGGCTATACGCCTTTTTCTGCAAAAATTAAAATTTTGGATTTTATCATTCGAGACAGTGCTCAGCATTTAGTAGATATGGTTTTTTTACACACCTATAATGACAACAGTTACCAGGATCTTAGAACGTCAGGATTGGATACGTTTCATTTGGATTCTGTGCCAACAATTTCTCAAAACCCAATGCTCTCATCATCAAAGACAAGGTTTAAGTCTTCTACAACTTCAGCTATTTTAATAATGGGAAATAGCGATAAAACGTTCTTTTTGAAATCCGGATTCAAAACCGCAGAGATTTATTCCATAACCGGGAGATTTTTAGGGAAGGTTGCATTAGGGGAGAATGGAGTTGCGGAGATTGAGAGATTTTGCAAAGGGGAAAAGGCGGTGGTGGTGAAAGTGAATACAAATTAGCTATAAAAATTAGTAATAATAAGGTACGGTATTATATGAAAAATATATTAATATTATGCTGTATTTATGCATCGATATTATTGTGCGAACCATTTGCCGCGTTGCCTTGTAAGCTAGCGCTTTCCTATACCGATCCATTTGACAAAAGGCAAAGGCCAGTAAGCGGTTTACCAATTGTCATGTGTGATATTTCAGGTAAAACTGTTCTATATATCAGCCAGCTCTCATCACCGAATGGCGTGGTATGGATACCTCCTGCTAAAATCCCGTCTTTAAATGTATATATTTTTATTATTGCTGCAAATGATGCAGCAAGAGTAGCTACAGGCGGAACTAATTTTATCAATTTATTAAATATTAATAATCCTGTAATTCCGCAAGCTTTTCAATTGGCAGGTACAGCAATGGCGGGTAAGACTTATTTTTTGAATGTAAGCGATGGAATTCCAATATTAGCTGCTTATGCCGCAAAAAACGCACGCGATATTATTATTCAGAAATTTAATTATGCGCCATTAATGGCAAATATTTATTATGATCGCCCTCCCCAGTAGCGAGGAGGGGCCGGCCACGGAGGCCGGCAGCCTCATCTCGGAAAGGTCGCGCGGCCGGAGCCGCTCGGCCAGCGGCGCCCGGGGACGCCTCCGGCCGGTTCGGGAGAAAGTCGTCGAAGAGCTCGCCGCTCCGGGGCTTCACTCGTGGTCAGTCGGGGTGGGCGGCGCCGATCTGCTCCTCGAGCCCCTGGAGGGCCGGGAGCCCGGGGTGCTCCGCCTTCAGGCGTGCGAGCGCCGCGTCCGCCGCCGGGTGGTCGTGCTTGTCGAGCGCGAGGACGATGACCTCGTT
>ADZX01000577.1_pt1 | contig 20966 bp, 18 predicted proteins | sample 349688 | NCBI WGS metagenome assembly ADZX01 (sample SAMN00713648, study PRJNA49615) | sediment metagenome | isolation source: Carrizo shallow lake | place: Spain: near Madrid | collected 2007-02-15 | depth 25 m m | reverse complement strand
AGCTTGGCTGCAGGTCGACGGATCAAAGTCAGCGGCCAGGTAAATGAGCGCCCGAAAGGAACCATCAACCCTAAATTACCCACCGGAGAAATAGAAGTAGCAGCACAAACCTTAGAAATCTTAAATCCCAGCCTGAATCCGCCTTTTGAAATAGAAGGTGAACAGGAGCTTAATGAAGATACCCGCCTTAAATACCGCTATCTGGATTTACGCAGAAAAAAAGTATTTCATAATTTTACTTTAAGGCACCAACTTTATAAGATTACGCGTGCGGTTTTAGATAGCGAGGGTTTCTTTGAGTGCGAGACGCCTATATTGACTAAATCTACTCCTGAAGGCGCGCGCGATTACCTGGTGCCTTCCCGGCTTAAACCGGGCGAGTTTTATGCTTTACCGCAATCACCGCAGTTATTCAAACAGATCCTGATGGTCTCCGGGATAGAAAAATATTATCAAATTGCCAAATGTTTCCGCGATGAAGACCTGCGCGCAGACCGCCAGCCGGAATTTACCCAGTTAGATATTGAAATGTCTTTTGTCAACGAAGAGGACTTATTCGCTTTGAGTGAAAAAATAATGCAGCGGATATTCAAAGAGATAAAAGGCATTGAGTTAAAAATTCCTTTTCCCCGCTTAAGCTATGAGGAAGCGCAAAAAAAGTTTGGCAGCGATAAGCCGGATCTAAGGAAAGAACTAAATTGCGATTTTGCTTTTGCCTGGGTCATTGATTTCCCGCTTTTTAAATTCAATGGTGAAGAGAAACGCTGGGAAAGCGAGCACCATCCTTTTACTTCGCCGCGGCCGCAGGATTTGGATATCTTAGAGAGTAATCCGGAGAAGGTAAAATCCCGTTCTTATGATTTAGTTTTAAACGGAATGGAATTAGGCTCAGGTTCCATCAGGATCCACAACCAACAGCTGCAGGAGAGGATTTTTAAGATCATCGGTATAGAAAAAGATGAAGCCTACAGGCGTTTTGGGTTTCTCCTGGAGGCCTTTCAATACGGCGCACCACCCCACGGAGGCGTTGCTTTCGGGTTGGATAGATTATTAGCTATTTTAGCCGAAGAAGCCAGCATCAGGGAAGTGATTACGTTCCCCAAGACCAGCGGCGGATTTTGCCCGCTTACCAGCGCCCCTTCGGCAGTGGATGAAAAACAATTAAAGGAATTAGGCTTAAGCGTAAAGAAAAAAAAGGAGGAGAAATGAAAAAACACAATACCATATGGTTTCTTATAGCGATGTTCATGCTTTCCGGCTGCGTAGTCCGTTCATACCAAGTAACTAAAGACAGGCCTGACCAGGATTTAATGTCGGGAAACCGCGGGTATGTCAGCGGAGATGCTCCCTTGCCGATAGAAAGAGAAACTACCCGTCGCCAAAGAGTTGTAGAGATTGAACTGCATCCCCTTGTTAAATTTGAGAAAGCGCCTGCATCCGGCAAATCTAGTAAGTCAACAGTCCCGGAGCCTTTATTTAGAAAAGATGATCAGTCTACCTCCGTAGGAAATCAGGGTTATATTACCCGCAGTGAATCTTTGCCAATTAGCGAGGCCGGCGAAGCCGGGATAGAGAAGTATACCGTAGTAAAAGGAGATACGCTGCAGAAGATTTCTCAGAAAGTTTACGGCACGACTAAGAAATGGTCTGAAATTTTTCAGGCAAATCAAGACAGATTAAAGGGGCCGAATAAAATATACCCGGGGCAGGTTTTGGATATTCCGGTTCAAGCATTAAAAGAACCGCCGGAAAATCTAAAATAATACCAATTTAGGCCGCTGCGCATGGAAAAAAAGATAAAAATAGAATCACAGGAAGAAATACAGGCGCTTCTGGGGGCGCAGGATGAAAACGCCCGACAGATAGAAAAGAAATTTAAAGTCAAAATCATCTTAAGGGGGGATTATCTAAAGCTCAGCGGCAGGTCCGCTAATATTGGCAAGGCTCAAGCCTTAATCGCCGATTTATTGGAGGCTGTCCGCAGCGGCGAAGGTAAGCCCGATAAAACGAGCCTCAATTACCTCATAAATAATTTTGATCAGCCCAAGGAGGGTGCTTTATTTAATCCTGTCAAAGACAGTATCATCCGTTCCTCAAGCGGCAAACACGTCGGCCCTAAAACCAAAGGGCAGCGTAATTATGTAGAAGCAATCAAAAAACATGATATTGTTTTCGGCATCGGCCCTGCCGGAACGGGTAAGACGTATCTGGCAATGGCCTGCGCAGTAGAGGCGCTGAAAAAACAGGAGGTCAGGAGAATAATCCTCACCCGGCCGGCCATAGAAGCCGGAGAGTCCTTAGGGTTCCTGCCGGGAGATATGTATGAGAAGATTTCTCCGTATCTGCGCCCTTTATATGATGCTCTTTATGATATGATGGAAGCCGAAGTCATAGAAAGGTACTTAGAGACCGGCATTATTGAAGTGGCGCCCTTGGCTTACATGAGGGGAAGGACTTTAAACGACGCTTTCATCATTTTAGATGAAGCCCAGAACTGCACTGCTGAGCAGATGAAGATGTTCCTGACGCGCCTGGGGTTTGATTCCAAGGCCGTAATTACCGGCGATATTACTCAAAGCGACCTGCCGGATGGAAGGCCCATCGGCCTTATTCAGGCCCAGGATATACTGAAAAAAATTGAAGGGATAGTTTTTGTTTACTTTACCGGCGAAGATGTGGTGCGGCATGCACTGGTACAAAGGATAATTGAAGCTTATGATACAGCAAACGTTAGTAAATAAATTAGCGGCTCATAAAAGCACGGTAATTTATATTATCGCCTGCGCCCTGCTTTTTCCGGTCAGCTATATCTTAAAGATAAATTTTGTTATCCCCCTATTTTTAATCTGCATTTTCGCCTATCTTAAAAACTCTGCGATTAAGTATAATCTCTTATATGCGATATTCCTTTTTGTAATAATTTTTGTGTCCAGCTATTTTATCGTAAAAGAAAAACTGCCGTATTATTATATACCTTTCTGCGCTATTCCGATGCTATCTACCATGTTATTCTTAAGCCTTGAGCTGACTTTATTGGTTACGCTTGCTTCATCGGTAAGCATCGCATACCTGACAAATAATATTTATTTGGGAATTCTTTTTTTAACCAGCGGCACAGTGGCAAGCATCCTGGTCCTGAAGGCGCGCAGCCGCAGCCATATAATCCGCGCCGGTTTTATCGCCGGCCTTACGCAGATGGCGGCGCTGTTTTTTATCCAGAATTTCAAGATTAGTTTTACCGACAGCTATGTTATGTTTTTACTGAACGGCATCATATCTGCAATGGCTGTAATAGGGGTGCTTAGGATCTTTGAGTATCTTTTTAATACTGTCACCAATGTCAGTTTGCTTGAACTGGCAGATTTTAACCATCCGCTCCTGCAGCGCATGACCTTAGAAATCCCCGGGACATACCACCACAGCCTTGTGGTGGGCAATTTATCTGAGGCTGCCGCACAGGCAATCGGAGCGAATGCATTGCTGGCGCGTATCGGGGCGTATTACCACGATATCGGTAAACTGCAGAAGCCGCAATATTTCAGCGAGAATCAGAACCCCGAAGATACGGGTAAACACGAAGGCCTCACTCCTACGATGAGCAAGATGGTGATTATGAACCATGTTAATGAAGGCGTGGAATTAGCCAAAGAATATAAGCTAAATACGAAGCTAGTAGATTTTATCAAGCAGCATCATGGCACAAGCTTAGTTTACTATTTTTACCGTCGCGCGCTGGAGGGTTTAGAGGATGACCAGGAGATCATGGAAGAGGGGTTTCGCTATCCCGGGCCAAAGCCTGATACAAAAGAAACCGCCATTGTTTTATTGGCGGATTCGGCAGAAGCTGCCACGCGCGCTTTAACGAATCCTGACGCCATCAGTATAAAAAACGTAGTGCATAAGATCATCAACAATAAATTTATTGACGGCCAGCTTGAAAAATGTAACCTTAGCTTAGCTGACCTGGAAAAGATTTCGGCGGTATTTATCCGGATACTGGCCGCGATTTATCATGCACGCGTCACTTACCCGGAAGTCCAGAAAAGTGGAAATAACCATAAAGAATCTTCAAAAGAAAATTCCCATCCATCCCAAAAGGATAAAACAAGCGGTTCTTAAGGCTCTAGCGCAGGTTACTACTAAAAGATCCGGACAGATAACTATCTGTTTTGTGGATGATAAGGCTATTCGCGAGATTAATCTGTTATACCTGGGTGAGGATCGCCCTACGGATGTCATAGCTTTTGACCTGGGTAAAGGTGGGAGTGAGATTTTTGCTGATTTGGCTGTATCCACCGATACTGCAGTTCGCCAAGCCAGGATTTATAAGACTCAACCCGCATATGAGATATACCTTTATGTAGTCCACGGGATACTGCATATCATGGGCTTTGATGATAAGACCGCCAAAAAGAGGCGATTAATGGATGAGAAAACAAGGCAAATACTTTCCGCATTAAAAATTTAAGATGGCAATCTCAAGGACCGAGACAATAGTTTTAAACAAATGGGATTTCCGGGAAACCTCCTTGATTGTTAATTTCTATACCCGCCAATTCGGCAAAATCAGTGGTTTATTAAAAGGGATCAGGACCGAGCCGCAGAAATTCGCTTCGTCTTTAGAATTATTCTCTTACAACGAAATTATATTATATAAAAAGGATAAAACGGATCTGCACTTGGTAACCCAGGCGGATCTAAAGGATAATTTTGACAGCATCAGAACTGATATCTCGCGCATCTCCTCAGCCAGCACGATTGTGGAGCTTTTGAATGCCGTGGTACCTCCTGAAGAACAAAACGAAGAGATATTTAATCTTGCCTTGGAATGCTTCCATGAATTAAAGTCCTGCGAAAAACCGGCAAAAATCACTACGATTTTTACCATAAAGATTTTGGCACTAGCCGGTTTCAAGCCCCACCTTGATTCCTGCGTTTCCTGCGGCGCAAGGATTGAAGGGGGTTGTAAGTTTAGTTTTGCATTGGGAGGGTTATTGTGTCCTAAATGCCAGGCAAAGGATCTAAAATCCCGTTCTATTTTCCGCGGAACCGTTGCCACCATTTTGCATATAGAAAGAAACGACTTTAAGAATACTCTCAATTTAGGCCTGAATCCGCAGATAAAAAAAGAACTGGATATGGTCTTAAATTCATTTTTAACTTATCATCTTGAAAAAGAACTAAAGTCGCAGAAAGTCGCCGACCACCTTGAATTTTTAAGGCCTGGCCTTGCGGCTCCCTTGAAAATAGAATAGTTACGGAGGATAAAATGAAAATAGTTATCGTCGGCCCCGGGGCAATCGGTTGTTTAGTCGCCGCATTTTTATCCAAATCGCGCCAGGAAATATGGCTTTTAGATAAAGATAAGGAACGCGCATCCAGGATTAATCAGCAGGGAATAATAGTAGAGGGTATTTCGGGCAACTGGCAGGCACAGGTCAAGGCCACCGCTTGTGCCGAAGATATAGGAAGTGCAGAGCTAATTATTATTTGCGTTAAGTCCTACCATACTAAAGAGGCGATTATCCAGGCAAAACTTTTAATCAAAGATGAATCCAGGGTCTTAACTTTGCAGAACGGGATCGGCAATATTGAGATTTTAGGCGAAGCCGTGGGCCAGGATAAAGTCATCGGAGGAGTGACTAATCTGGGAGCGACTTTATTAGGGGTGGCTCATACCAGGCACGCCGGCCGCGGAGAAACGGTTATCGGCCGTATTGACGGTAAGATTCCGGTTGAGCTGCGCCAGATCCGGGAAATTTTCAATAGAGCGGGATTAGAGGCCCGGATTTCCCGTGACATCAAAGGGCTCTTGTGGTCAAAGTTGATTATCAATGTCGGCATTAATGCCCTCACCGCAATCACCCGCTTGAATAACGGAAGATTAATAGAATTTGAAGGAACGCGCAAGATTCTAAGAGAGGCGGTTTTGGAGGCTGTCAGGATTGCCAAGAGAAAACGGATTAAACTTATTTATGAGGACCCCCTGGCAAAAGTAGAAGCGGTCTGTGAAGCCACCGCTACCAACGTATCATCAATGCTGCAGGATATATTAAAGAAGCGGCGCACGGAAATAGACTTTATTAACGGCGTGATTGTACGCCAGGGCCAGGAACTAGGCATATCTGTGCCGGTAAATTCCGTCTTATCCGATTTAGTCAAGACAATCGAACAGGGAGGGGACGTTTCCCTTGCTCCTAACTCTAAGTAAAAGCGATACTTATAATTACACAGGTATTAAAAATTTTAATATTATAACGAATCAATGAATTTATTTTATAAATGGCTAAACTTATAAATCCTTGCGCTATAACAAGTAAGAATATAGAGAAACGTCCCCTCGGATGAAGAAATATATTTTAGTTTTGCTTATCCTGCTTGCGGCGGCCCTACCGTTCTTTATGTTCAGGAATTTATCCTGTCCGCTTAAGTTTCCTGCGGATAGACTCGCGCAAAAGACTTGTACGCCGGCAATAGACCTGGGGATGGCGCAGAATAATCTCCTGCAGCATTTGAAATTCAGAAAAGATAAGCTCGCTTTGATAGAAGCAGAAAAGATACTGTCGCAAAACTCAGATGACCTGACTGCGTTATGGGGCAAGGCCGAGGTCTTCCGCCGCAGCTATAAATTTGACGAAGCAAAAAAAATACTGGATTTTATTTTATCTAAGCAGCCCGATCATGCTCCTGCCCTTATTTGCCTTTCTTACATCAAATATCATTTTAACAAGTTTGAAGAAGCGTCAAAGTTGTTAAACCCTTTAAGGGATAAACCGGGCCTAGAAAGAGAAAACCGGGCCATAGTCTATATGCTTTTAGGCAGTATCAATGCCAAAAAAGCCCATCTAGGCGGGGTTCTTAGCAAGGTTATTTACGGCACGCAGATACGCCGTTATTTCGAAAAGGCAAAGGCCATTGCCCCGGATTTATCAGAGGTGCATTTAGGCGCCGGAACTTTTTATTTATTGGCGCCTAAAATAATCGGCGGCAGCATTGAGCGTGCGATTGAAGAACTGCAGTGCGCCATAAAACTTACCCCTGAATTTGCGACACCTTCTGCGCGCCTGGCGCAGGCATATAAAAAGAAAGGGGACCTGGCAAACTTTAAATTTTATCTCCAACAGGCAAAAAAGCTGGATCCGGAGAACGAAGTAGTCAGAGAAATTGAATAATCCTTCTCGTCAATATGAAAAATTCAGAAGTCAGCCAGTTATTCCGCTCAATCGCCCAGATATTAGAAATAAAAGGCGACAATCCTTTTAGAATCCGCGCTTACGAAAGAGCCGCCCAGAATATTGAAGGCCTCACCGAAGACATTCGGGATTACGTCAAAGACAGGCGCTTGCGCCTGATTCCCGGGATAGGAAAAGATTTAGAAAGTAAGATAGCAGAGATCGTCCAGACCGGTGAATTGAAATTCTTTAACCACCTTAAGAAAACCATACCTTCCGGGCTCCTGGATTTACTCAATATTCCTTCTGTTGGCCCAAAGACCGCCAGGCTTTTACATGAAAAGTTAAAGATAAAGGATATCGCAGGTTTAGAGAGGGCCATTAAGAAGAATAAGTTGGAGGGTATTTTCGGAATAAAAGAAAAAACCATAGAGAATATTACCAAAGGCATTGAGTTATTAAAACGCGGCAGGGAAAGGATGACGCTTGCCCAGGCGCAAATAGTAGCCGGGGAATTCATCGGCGCTTTAGAAAAATTACCGCAGGTTAAAAAAATTTCCGCCGCAGGCAGCCTCCGCCGCCAAAAAGAAACCGTGCGCGATATTGATATTCTGCTTGTATCCCGGCAGCCGCAGAAAATTATGGATGCTTTCATCGGGCTTAGCCCGGTCAGAGAAATTTTGGCAAAGGGTGCCACAAAATCGAGCGTGCGCACAGAAGAAGACGTGCAGGTAGACTGCAGGGTAGTAGAAGAAAGATCCTTTGGCGCAGCGCTCCTGTATTTTACCGGCTCCAAGAATTTCAATATCAAAATCCGCCAACTGGCGATCAGAAAAGGATTAAAAATCAATGAGTATGGTGTTTTCCGCGGAAAAAAGTTTATCGTCGGCCAGACTGAAGAGGAGATCTTCAAAATTTTAGGGATGTCTTATGTGGAGCCTGAATTAAGAGAGGATAACGGCGAAATAGAACTGGCGCGAGAATTCAATTTACCCGGGTTAATTGACTTAAAAGATATAAAAGGGGACCTGCATGCGCATTCTAAATGGTCGGATGGAGGTAATTCCATAAAAGAGATGGCCGAGGCAGCCGTTAAATGCGGTTATGCTTACCTGGCCATAACCGACCATTCCAAGAGCCTGCGTATTGCCGGCGGTTTAAGTGTTTCCGAACTTAAAGAAAAAAAGAAGGAAATAGATAAAATAAATAAAGGTTTGAAGAATTTTCGGGTATTATCCGGCACAGAGGTAGATATTGATACGCAAGGGAGGCTTGATTATAAAGATGATGTTTTAAAAGGCTTTGATATCGTAATCGCTGCAATCCATTCCGGGTTTAAGCAGTCAAAAGCCCAGATTACTAAAAGAATAATCCGGGCCTGCCAGAATAGATACGTCCATATTATCGCGCATCCTACCGGCAGGCTTTGGGGAGAGCGCCAGGGTTATGACTTAGATATGGATGAAATTCTAAAAGCGGCAAGAGACACCAATACGCATTTTGAGATAAATGCCTTCCCCCAGAGGATGGATTTCAATGACTTGAGTTGCCGCAGGGCAAAAGAAATGAGTGTAAAGTTAGCTATCGGCACAGACGCGCATTCTATACAGCAATTAGAATCTATGAAATTAGGGATTGCTGTAGCACGCAGAGGGTGGCTTGCGCCAGCCGATGTGATTAACTCGCTTTCGGTGGATGAACTGTTGGAGGAAATAAAGAAATGAAGAACTATCAATTATCAATTAAGCACTACCAGCTATTATTAATTTTTAGTTCATTGTTGATGGTTCTATGCCTCTGTGGCTGCAGGAAGGGGCAACTTCATACTGACAATCGCCTGATGATGGGTACGGTTATAGAAGTGGCCTCTCCTTATAAAGAAGCCGCAGGCATAGTTTTTGCCGAAGTAGAAAGGCTGGAAAATTTATTAAGCAAATATAAGCCGGAGAGCGAAGTTTCCAGGTTAAATAAATCAGGTAAATTAGGGGTCAGCCCCGAAGTTTTCTTTCTGATTAAAAAGTCCAAGGAATTTTGGCAGGCTACTGATGGGGCTTTTGATATCACGGTAGCACCCCTAGTTGACCTTTGGGGCTTTACCGAAAAAAAATTTAGCGTTCCCACGGATGTAGAGATTAAAAATACTTTACGCCTGGTGGGTTCCGACAAAATTTTATTGCATGATAGCGGCAATGTGGTAGAATTTACTGTTCCTGAAACCAGGATAGATTTGGGCGCGGTTGCCAAAGGATATACCTTAGATTGCGCGGCAAAAAAATTGAAAGAAAAAGGCATCAATAGCTGCCTGATTAATGCCGGCGGACAGGTATATTGCCTGGGAAAAAAATTTGGCCAGCCCTGGAAGATTGCAGTCAGGGGCCCGCGGCAAAAAGATTTTGCGGGGTTTCTGCAATTGTCCGATAAATCCGCATCCACCTCAGGAGATTATGAGCAGTTTTTTATCCAGGATAAAAAACGCTACGCGCACATATTGAATCCTAAAACAGGGTATCCGGCAGATGCAAAAGTCATATCCGTAACCGTGATCGCAGAAGACGGCCTGACTGCCGATGCGCTCTCTACGGCGATTTTCGTCCTGGGTAAAGATAAGGCAGCGGCTCTGGCTTATAAATTTCCCGGGGTAGAAATCAAAATAATCGAAAATGCACAAAATAATTCATAAAGAAGAACTAGCCAAAGATATCATCAGGATGACGGTGGATGCGCCGCAAATCGCAAAAAAGGCGAAAGCAGGCCAGTTCGTAGTGGTGATTATAGATGAAGCCGGCGAGCGCATACCTTTGACCCTGGCAGACTGGGATCCAGATAAAGGAAATATTACTTTAATTTTTCAGAAGGTAGGTTTCACCACAAGAAAGTTGGCCTTACTTAAGGCAGGCGATGCAATAATGCACATCCTAGGGCCCTTAGGCCATCCGACAAAAAATAATAAATTAGGAACAGTAGTCTGTATCGGCGGCGGCGTAGGGATCGCGGAGGTCTATCCGGTTTCCCGGGCGTTTAAGGAATCAGGCAACCGGGTTATCGGCATCATCGGATCCCGCTTTCAAGATCTGATTATTTTAGAAAAAGAAATGAAAGAAACCTGCGATGAATTATTCATAACTACCGATGACGGCTCTTATGGGACAAAGGGTTTTGTAACGGATATTTTAAAAGATTTATTTAACCTGGCTGAAAAATCCACGCACGCCAGATACCCTGATTTAGTTTATGCTATCGGCCCGGTTATGATGATGAAGGCAGTTGCCGAAGCCACAAAGCCCTATAAGATCAAAACCATTGTCAGCCTTAATCCGATAATGGTGGATGCTACGGGGATGTGCGGTTCATGCCGCTGCAGCGTCGCTGGAAAGACAGTATTTGGTTGCGTAGACGGGCCGGATTTCAACGGCCATGAAGTTGATTTTACGGAATTAGCTAAACGCCTGAGTTTATTTAAGGCTCAAGAAGAAGGATTAAAGGATTAATATGGCTGAAAGTAATATTTTAGCTACTGCTAAAGTTGATGCGCAGAAGATGTTTATTTACTTCTCGCAATTGATGGAGAAAAAGGTTTTGGATAAAAATGGGAATTTTGCCGGGAGAATTTACGATATTGTGGTTAAGCCTGCCGAAGTCTATCCGCAATCCGCGGCCCTGGTAATTAGAAGAAGGTTTCCCAACCGTAAGTATGCCCTGGTCGACTGGCCTGATATCGCCCAGATAAACGAGAAGGCCTGCGCTTTAAAAATCGAAAAATCCAAATTAACTTTTGCCGAAAAGCATGATAATAAAGAAGAGCTGACGCTGCGCCGCGATATCTTAGACCAGCAGGTGGTAGATACCTATAATCATAAGATTATCCGCGTTAATGACCTGCATCTTTTATTCCTGGAGCATTCTTTGATGGTGGCGCACGTGGATATCAGCACCAAAGGCCTCATCCGGCGGCTGGGCCTGGAAAAACCCGTAAACTTTCTGGTATGGATATTCAATAAAAACGCCGGTTACTTAAAAAAGGAATGGTTGATTTCCTGGAAGTATATCCATCCTTTGTCCATTAATCCTGCCAGTATGACCATAAAAGTTGATGTGCCGCGCAAGCAGTTTAGCGCCATCCCTGCCGCGGACTTAGGAGACATATTCCTGGATTTAAACATAAAACACAAGCTCGCCCTTTTTAAATCACTGGATTTAGCCACCAAAGTCAAAATTTTCATCAACATAGATTTTAAAACCCAGAGGTTATTGATTGAAGAAATAAATGATAAAGATGTAGTTGAGCTCTTAAACGGCATTCCTTCCGATGAGTTGATTGACTTCCTGGAGAAGCTGCCAAAAGATAAGACTGACGGGCTCTTGAGCCTTATGGAGAGTAAATACTCCAAGAAGCTGTCGGAAATCCTGGGCTATTCCAGTGATTCGGCGGCGGGGCTGATGATTACCGAATATATGGCTTTTTCCAAGGAGACTACCGTAGAGGCGGCGCTAAAACAGATCCGGGAACGCACTTTTAAAGTGGAGCCGGCGCAGTTTGTTTACATAGTTGATGAAGGGCACCATCTGGTAGGTTCAACGAATTTCCGGCGCCTCATTTCAACCGATCCGCAGGAGACGGTACAAAAGGCTGCCTTTCCCAAGACCTATTTTGTGCATTTGGACTCCAGCCTCAAAGAAGTAGCGTATCTGATGGAGAAATATAAATATAACGCCATTCCGGTAATAGACGAAACTAATATACTGCAGGGTATTATCACCGTTGATGATATCTTAAGCCAGTTAATCGCAGTTGCCTGGCGCAGATTCAAAAAAATCAAAGTCTTGCCTAAACAATGAAAATAAATCTAAAGAGCCATTGGGCCAAATTGATTATTTTCCTTTCGGTCGTGGGGCCGGGTATTATCACTGCCAACGTAGATAATGATGCCGGCGGGATTACCACTTATTCGGTAGCCGGAGCGCACTACGGATTTTCCTTGCTTTGGTCGTTTATCCCGATTATCATTGCGCTTATCGTAATCCAGGAGATGTCCTGCCGTATGGCCGTAGTTACCGGCAAGGGTTTAGCCGACCTCATCCGCGAAAACTTCGGCGTAAAGGTCACTTTTTTCGCTATGGTGGGGCTGATCTATTCGAATATCTATAATACGATTTCGGAATTCGCCGGTATTGCCTCCAGCGCGGAGCTCTTGGGGATCAATAAATTTATGCTTGTTTCTTTTTCTGCATTCTTGGTATGGTTTATTATCGTCAAAGCCAGTTATAAAACAGTAGAGAAAGTGTTTTTACTTTTTTGTTTTTTTTATGTTTCTTATATCATTGCAGCATTATACACCAAGCCCGACTGGGGTCATGTTGCCCGGCAGATTGCGCACCCCCAGATTACATTTTCCAAGGATTACTTATTACTCCTTGTCGGTGTTATCGGTACTACCATAACTCCCTGGATGCAGTTCTATCAGCAGTCAACGGTCGTAGAGAAGGGGATAAAATTGCGTGATTATAAATATACCAAATTGGACGTGATTATCGGGGCGTTTGTAGTCAATATCGTGGCTTTTTTTATCATGTTGGTCTGCGCCAATACGCTTTTTCCTCATGGGATAAGGATAGAAACTGCACGTGAAGCAGCGATGGCCTTACGGCCTTTCGCCGGGGATTACAGTTATCTTCTTTTTGCTATCGGGCTACTGAATGCTTCGTTATTTGCGGCCTGTATTCTGCCGCTTTCTACTGCCTATTGCGTCTGTGAAGGCATGGGTTGGGAAGTCGGGGTAAACAAAAAATTTTCTGAAGCCCCTCAGTTTTACACGCTCTATACAATGACTATTGTTATCGGAGCGGTGGTGGTTCTTCTGCCGGATGTAAAACTAGTACCCTTGATGATCAGTGCCCAGATTAAAAACGGCTTTCTTTTGCCGTTCGTATTGGTCTTCATGTTGTTGTTAATTAATAATAAACGCCTGATGGGTAATTATACTAATTCCAGGCTTTATAATTTTCTGGCGGTATCAGTAGTAGTTGCAATGATCGGGCTTTCCATAGTTTTATTAGTGATGAATTTTATCCATTAAAATGAGACAGAGGATCCCCCAACAGCCTGCCAAAGAGCGGATTAAAAACTTCCAGGAAGTAGCGTTGGGTTTTTCCAAAGAAGAAGCAGAAAAGGAAGCTACCCGTTGCCTGCAATGTAATAATTCTCCCTGTATCGCTGGTTGTCCCGTAGAAATTGATATCCCGGCTTTTATAAAATTGCTTAAAGCCGGAAAGCGTAAGGAAGCTTTAGAGAAAATTAAAGAAAAGAATAATCTCCCGGCGATTTGCGGCCGGGTTTGTCCGCAAGAAGATCAGTGCGAGGCAGCTTGTATCCTGAATAAGAAGGGGATACCGATTAATATAGGGGCGCTGGAAAGGTATGCTGCGGATTATGAATTGAGTCATGCGCCTGGGGTCACACCTCAGAAGTCCAAAACGCCTGACATGAAACTCGTGGCAAAAGGTATTAAGGTGGCGGTGGTCGGAAGCGGGCCGGCGGGGTTAACTTGTGCCGCTGACCTGGCCAAAATGGGTTATCAGGTGGCACTTTTTGAATCTTTACATTTACCCGGAGGCGTGCTGATTTACGGCATTCCGGAATTCCGTCTTCCTAAAAAAATAGTACACGATGAAGTTGAGTATATAAAAAACTTAGGCGTGAATTTAGAGATCAATACCCTGATTGGAAACACCTACAGCTTAGAAGATTTATTCAGGGATGGCTATAAATCTATATTTATCGGTGTGGGCGCAGGCCTGCCGCAATTCTTAGGCATACCGGGTGAAAACTTAGACTGTGTTTATTCTGCTAACGAATTCTTAACCCGTATCAATTTAATGAAGGCCTATAAATTTCCCGATTTTATTACTCCCGTTAATATAGGTAAGAAAGTAGCGGTTATCGGAGGCGGTAACGTGGCTCTTGATTGCGCCAGGGTAGCCTTAAGGTTGGGTAAAGACGTCACCTTAGTTTATCGGCGCACAGAAAACGAGATGCCGGCGCGCCGCGAAGAGATTGAAAACGCCAGAGACGAAGGCATTCCTTTTAAGATATTGACTCAGCCGGTCAAGATCATCGGAGATGAAAAAGGATTTGTGAAGGGTTTAGAATGCATTAAGATGGAGTTGGGCGAGCCGGATGCTTCAGGTAGAAGAAGGCCGGTTCCCGTAAAAGATTCAAATTTTATACAAGATACGGATACGGTGATTATCGCAATAGGCCAGGATCCTAATCCACTATTGCCTAAAGCCACCCCGGGTTTAAAAACTAATTCAGACGGGACAATCGTAGTAAACGAAGATTTTATGACTTCGATTCCCGGAGTTTTTGCCGGTGGTGACATTACCAGCGGTGCGGCTACGGTTATTTCGGCAATGGGAGCAGGTAAAAGGGCCGCCCGCGCAATAAACAAATACATTGGGGACGACATAGGGGACGTTTCCCTATGATGCTTCTTGTTGATTTAGAATAAGTTATAAACGTTTCAAGTTTAAAATTTTAATTAGAGAGGTCCAGATGGAAAATAAGGTTAGCGTCAATGATATTTTGGCAATGAAGGGTAAGCAGAAGATCACCATGCTGACGGCTTACGATTATCCGTTAGCATCTTTGATGGATAAGGCCGGGATTGATATGATTTTAGTCGGTGATTCCGTAGCCAATGTGGTTTTAGGATTGGACTCTACCACTAAGGTCGGGATGAATGAGATGATCCATCATGCTAAGGCAGTAACTCGGGCAGTCAAGCACGCGCTGGTTATCGGAGATATGCCGTATGACTCATATCAAGTGAATCCCGAAGAGTCGGTAAAAAACGCGCGAAGGTTTATTGAAGAGGCAAAATGCGATGTCGTCAAATTAGAATGGTTTGACAAGTGCTTGGAGGTTACCGCGCAAATTATCAAGGCAGGTATCCCGGTGATGGGGCATATCGGCCTCACCCCCCAGACCGCAGATAAATTAGGCGGTTTTGTTGTCCAGGGTAAAGACGCTGAAACTGCGCAAAGGTTGATTCAGCAGGCAAAAGATTTAGAAAAGTTAGGATGTTTTTCCATAGTCCTTGAGTGTGTGCCGGATAAGATTGCCGAAATGATTACCAAGGCGATAAAAATCCCTACCATCGGCATAGGAGCGGGAGTAAATTGCGATGGCCAGGTTTTAGTCACCCACGACCTGCTGGGCCTTTTTGAGCGCTTTACGCCTAAATTCGTCAAGCAATACGTCAATCTTTCCAGCTTGATCACAAAAGCAATAGAAGAGTATAAAAACGATGTCATCCAGAAAAAATTCCCCACCCCCGCGCACAGTTTTATTATCAAGAATGAGGAGCTTAAAAAAATTAAATAAATGATCTACAGAAAGATACTAAAAAAGAAAATATTATGGCGGGTTTTTTGGATCAGGACAATAGTTTTGATTTTAGCCCTGGTTTTTGCTTTTGAATTCGGGGGGCCGGCGATTTTAAAATCCTATATTGAAATCGGTATAGGAAGATGCGAAAAATTACCGATTTTATGTAAAGCACCCGAAGAAAAGTGGGTAGATCCTGCGCTGGATATGAGGGCGCTGAGTAACTTTGTTACCTATAGCTTAGATGAAATAACCATTGAGGTCCCCAGGATATTTACCGTAATAAAAGAGCACATGCGTAAGGCTTATTATAAGAAAAAGCATAAGGATAAGGGTGACGTGATTTATCTGTTATACCAGAAGCCGGGTTTTTTCCTTAATTTGTTCCCCAAGCTTAAAAAGAAAGGCTTAACTGACGATTATGAATTTTTCAACCGCACTATGTCTGCGCAGACTTTTCAAATACAGAATATGACCGATACTTTTTTTGTGATTATGAAGAGTATCTTTGTGCCTAATCTAGGGGAGCAGAAAAATGTCAGGATGATAATATTTCAAAGCGGCGATAAAAAAGGCTTCCTTAACTATTCGCTTGGAGATACCGGCAATTATTTTGATTGTAATGTCTTTAATGCGCAGCAGGATTTCTTTAAAATCTATATAGTGGATAAAAGCATGACTCTGGATTTAAACAAGGTATTTACGATTATCTCAACAGTAAGAAAAACGCCCGGGAGCTAGGGAACGTTCTCTTCTCAAGGCTGCCCTGGTAGGTAGCAGCAACTTTCCCTTGACTTTGCGGTTAATTTACGATAAAAATAAAAGTCTATGGCTGAGAACTTAATGGAAAAGGTAGTTTCTTTATGTAAACGCCGCGGATTTATTTTTCAGTCTTCGGATATTTACGGCGGCCTAAGTAATGCCTGGGATTATGGGCCGTATGGCGTGGAGCTCAAGAATAATGTCAAGCGCGCCTGGTGGAAGTCGATAGTCTACCAAAGGAATGATATCTTAGGTATGGATGCGGCGATCCTGATGCACCCTAAAGTCTGGGAGGCTTCGGGCCACGTAGAAAATTTTTACGACTTAAAGAGCGATTGTAAGTCCTGCAAAAAGCGTTTTAAGACTGCGGACTTGGCGGATAAAAATAAATGCCCGGAATGCGGCGGTGAATTGACTGAGTCCAGGAAATTTAATCTGATGTTTAAAACGCATCAGGGGGCAGTTGAAGATGCTGCTAACGTAGTGTATCTGCGCCCGGAAACCGCGCAGGGGATGTTCGTAAATTTCTCCAATATCTTAGACTCAAAGCACCCGAGGCTACCCTTTGGCATGGCGCAAATCGGCAAAGCCTTTCGTAATGAAATCACTCCCGGAAATTTTACTTTCCGCACCCGTGAATTTGAGCAGATGGAAGTGGAGTATTTTGTCAATCCGGAAGATGCAGATAAAAAATTAGCAGAATGGATTGAATACCGTTTTAACTGGTATCTTGATTTAGGGCTCAAGAAAGAAAATCTAAGGCAGCGACCGCATGCGAAAGATGAGCTGGCGCATTATGCCAAGGCCTGCACCGATATAGAATATAATTTTAGTTTCGGCTGGAGCGAATTAGAAGGGATTGCCAACCGCACTGATTTTGACCTCAAGCAGCACGCAGAAGCTAGCGGAAAAGATTTACGTTTCTTTGATGATGCGGCAAAGAAAAGATTCTATCCTTATATTATTGAGCCTTCAGGCGGGGTAGACAGAAGCGTATTGGCATATTTAGCTGATGCCTATCATGAGGAACAAGTCAAGGAAGAGACGCGCGTGGTCCTAAAATTACATAGGGATTTATCGCCGATTAAAGTGGCAGTGCTGCCGCTATTGAAGAACCGTCCGCAGTTGGTGGAGTTGGCTAAGAAAATCGCTCAGGATCTAAAAAAATCACATGTTACGGTATATGATGATACGGCTGCCATCGGTAAGCTATATCGCCGGCAGGATGAAGTAGGCACGCTTTATTGCGTCACCATTGATGTGCAGTCATTAGAAGATCAGCAAGTTACTGTGCGCGATCGGGACACTATGCAGCAGGAGCGCATAGGTATAGACAAATTAGGCGAATATTTGTCAGGCAAACTATAATACCTTAGGGGACGTTTCTCTTTCTCTAGGGGCATTGATACATAACAAGTTACAAAAGCCTCAGTTTATAAAAACTGTTTTTATACTTAAGAAAAAAGCTAATAGGGTGATTATATAACTCTTTGTTCATTAGTAAGTTATAGCAGAGAGAAACGTCCCCTCTATAAGAAAGGAAGGGTTTTAAAGGAAATGGCAAAAAAGTATGTTTACAGCTTTGGGGGAGGTCGTGCAGACGGCAATGAAAGTATGAAGAATCTATTAGGTGGCAAAGGCGCCAACCTGGCTGAGATGGCAGGACACAAGGCATTACGGCTTCCGGTCCCGCCCGGATTCACCATTACTACCGAAGTTTGTACTTATTATTATCAAAACGGAAAAAAATATCCCGCAGGCTTAAAAGACGATGTCGCCCGCGCAATGAAGAAAATAGAAATACTGATGGAGAGAAAATTCGGCGATGCCGAGAATCCTCTATTGGTTTCTGTGCGTTCCGGCGCGCGTAAATCCATGCCCGGGATGATGGAAACAGTATTAAATGTCGGCCTGACTTCTAAAACTATTCCCGGATTAATCAAGCAGAGCGGCGGGAACGCCCGTTTTGTTTATGATGCTTACCGCAGATTAATTATGATGTATTCTGACGTGGTCATGGAAAAGGCCGGCAATATCGAACCCAAAGACGATGAATCGGGTATCCGTAAGCAGCTGGAAAAAATCATGGCGCAGGCCAAAAAAGAAAAAGGCTACAAGAGCGATACCGACCTGACCGTCGATGACTTAAAGAAGCTTTGCGAGGCATTTAAAGCCAAGATCAAAGAAGTCTTAGGTAAGGATTTTCCCGATGAGCCACAGGCGCAATTATGGGGAGGAATCGGTGCGGTATTTTCCTCCTGGAACGGCAAGCGCGCTATCAGCTACAGAAGAATTGAAAAAATTCCTGATGAGTGGGGCACGGCAGTAAATGTACAGACCATGGTTTTCGGGAATATGGGTAATGATTCGGCTACCGGCGTAGCTTTTACGCGTAACCCCGGTAACGGCGAAAACGAATTTTACGGAGAATACCTGATTAATGCCCAGGGTGAAGACGTAGTCGCCGGAATCAGGACACCTGCTCCGATTAATAAATATTCTACCTCTGAACACAATAAAGATTTAGTCACCTTAGAAACCACCATGCCTAAGATTTATAAAGAGCTTTTTGATATTCAAAACCGCCTGGAGCAACATTATCATGATATGCAGGATATCGAGTTCACCATTGAGAAGGGAAGGCTCTTTATGCTGCAGTGCCGCGTGGGAAAGCGTAATGGCCCAGCAGCAGTGCGCATGGCCGTTGATATGTTAAAAGAGAAATTCATCAAAAAAGAAGATTTAGTGATGCGCGTTACCCCGGCGCAATTAGATGAATTACTGCATCCGATAATTGACCCTAAGCTGGAGATGTCGCATAAGCCATTGGCAAAAGGTTTACCTGCAGGACCGGGTGGCGCATCCGGCCAAATTGTTTTCTCTGCGCATGATGCCGTAGAATGGGCAAAACAGGGTAAAAAAGTAATCCTGGTACGCGAAGAGACTAACCCCGAGGATGTCGAAGGTATGCGCGCAGCCCAGGCGATTCTGACTGCCAGAGGCGGGATGACTTCTCATGCCGCATTAGTTGCCCGTGGATGGGGAAAGTGCTGTATTGTCGGTTGCGGCGCTTTACACGTGGATTATGATAAGAAACAACTTTCTATAGACGGAAAAACTTTAAAAGAAGGGGATTGGATTACTTTAAACGGCACCAAGGGTAATGTCTACGAAGGAAAGTTAAGCATGATGGATGCCTCTTCGGAAAATCAGATTTTAAATGACTTCCTGAAAGTCTGCCGCTCGATTAAGAAATTAGGTATCCGCACTAATGCCGATACCCCCGAAGATGCTGCCCGCGCGCGCGATTTTGGCGCCGAAGGTATCGGGTTATTCAGGACCGAGCATATGTTTTACGGCAAGGGAGCTGAAGAACCGCTCTTTCGTTTACGTAAAATGATCGCCGGCAGGTAGCGCTTGGCGCGCAGCTCGAGGAAGCGCTCGTTCGACAGCCCGTTGAGCCGCTCTTCATTGACCACCCAGCAGCCGGCGATGTTCTTGACGCGGTCGTTCTCGCGCACCCGCATGTTCAGCGGCGTCAGCATGTTCAACTCGGTCATCGCCTTGGCGAACTCGTGCGTCAGCGCGTCCATCTGCTGCAACTCGGCCAGGTAACGCTTGACGTTCTCGATCACCTGCGTGGGCTCGCCCTTCTCGTCGAACATCGGGCTGCCTTCGGTGTCGCTGACCAGGTCGCTGCCCTCGTCGACGCAGATCGTGAACTGGCCCTCGGTACCGGTGCCGGCCAGCGCGAACGGGTAACGCCGGATGATGGCCGGCACGTACGACGCTTCCCACTTGCCATTGGCACCCACGAACAGGTTCTCGCCGGCGTCCAGCCCCAGCAGCGCGACCGGTCGGAAGGCGTCCTTCTCCTTGTCCTCGACGAAGACGATCGGGTACACCGCGGCGGCGCGGGCAAACTCGTGCATCGTCACGTAGGCGATGTGGAACTTGGAGGCGAACTCGAAGCCGGTGATCTCGCGAATCTTCTTGCCGGCATGGCGATCACGGTTGACGGGGACGACTTTCTCGAACATGGGCATCCTTCTAGGGGGGTGACAAGGGCAAGCCGGGCTCGCCCCGAGCGCAGCAGACCGCATCCTAATAGCTTGGATGTGTCAATCCGCAAGGGCTTTGGAGCATTCTGCTGTGTTGCAAAGTTGGCGGTCATTTGGCATAAGCTCGACCAATGTGCTCTGCCGTACCGACGCCCGAGAAGTTCTGTGACCTGTTGGTCCGGCATCGGCGTCGGGCCCGGGAAGTGGCTGCGTCAACCCGATGCGCGCGCTGAATTCCCCGCGTAGACGGCCCAATCCGGTGCGCGATGCGTATCGGCTCGAGCCACTCGAACCGCGGGTTCTGCTGTCGGCCGATCCGGTGCTGGGTGCGGCCCAGGCGCTGCTGATCCCTGCGGCTGATCATGACCAGGCGTTGTTGGGCGCCTACGACTTCGACCATCCAGATGCGCTGCTAGGTCCAACCCTACCCCCTGATTCAGGGGGGGTGGCGCCCTCGCTGATGTTCAGCCTCGAGCATGACGCAGCTGCGGTGCCTGCCGAGACCAAGTCACAGGTGTTCGCCGTCGACGCCACGGCGTTCGATGTCTCCCAGGTCGGCTCGCGCAGCGGCTTCCTCGACGGCAC